>OLRY01000713.1_pt1 | contig 40124 bp, 35 predicted proteins | sample 1672541 | NCBI WGS metagenome assembly OLRY01 (sample SAMEA3136697, study PRJEB25190) | human gut metagenome | biome: human gut; feature: human-associated habitat; material: faeces | place: Austria | collected 2013 | reverse complement strand
TTTAATTATATGGTGATTTTATATATTTTTGTTTCACATCATTGACACAACAACAACACAAAATGGATTTTGATATGAAACCAGGAGAACGGTTGGAAGTATGTGAAAGGTATGTGGCGGTTAGAGAAAAAAATGACAAAGTAAGAATTTATAACTTAGAAGGAAAATTTTTAGGACGGGTAGATTTAAGTGATAATATTGGAATTAATAGAAGTGTACTTATTGATTTACCACATAGTATATTATTTAAAGAAGGTGAGTACTGGAAGTTTATTAATTATGAAGGAGAAAGTTTATGTTATCGATTGATTGATAAAGTTGAAGTAATTTATCTTGAAGGAAAATATTATGTAGTAATTTATAACAATTCTTTAGGATTCCAAAATGCAATAGTATATACTGAAAAGGGAGCTTGTCTTATACCATTTGAAGATTATGAAGAAGTTAAGTTTTATGAATCTCATATAATATTAAAGCAGAAAGAACAATTTAAGTTGTATAGTCTTGGGCATAAGCAATTTATAGGAGAAAAATATGAAGATGTATATTACATGAATGAATTTCTTTTTTTAAAAAAAGAAAATAAATACTATTTTTATTCAACTGAGTTGGCTAGAATAGAATTTGATTTTGATGCATTTTTTATTAAAATATATAAAAAATGTACATTGGTACAAATTTACAAAGATGGCAAGTCAGGCTTATTGATTATAGGAGGGCGTGGAGTCAAATATGAAAGGCGTGCAAATTTTATATTTCCAATCAAATATAAAAAAATAAAAATTGTAGAAGATAAAGTATATGTATTTGATGGAAAAAATGAAAAATATTATGAGTTGAATGAAATTATAAAGAAAGTTTTGAAAAAAGAGAAATATGGACGTGGTAAAAATCAAAAAAGAGTACCTAATACAGAAATTTTTTTCAAAGGAAAAGTGAGTGTAAAATATTCTCATGTAGTATGGATGCGGGAAAATTATTTTATATGTTCAAGAAAAATCGGTTCTAATCAAAGACGTGCAAGAAAAAAAGAAAAAACAATATATGAATGTTATAATTTAGACGGAAACTATATTAATGTTATAGGAACTGTAAGAGATGAAGATGATTATTTTTGTGCTTTTATGTATAAAGAAACTCTTAATATGATAGCACTTGGGAGCAATGATTCTTATCCATTTTTTAGTAATAATGTATGGACCGTGTATGATAAAAATTGGAAACCTATTTTTATGGAAAAATTTGAACAAATAAGTGATTCTCGTAGTGATAAATTTATATATTTTACAAGAGGATATAAAGAAGATAACAAAGGTTTGATTGCTTTTTTCTCAAAGGAAGGTGAACTGCTTTTTACAATTAGAGGCTTAAAAGAAGTTATGTGTATAGAAGATTACTACATTAAAATAGAGGGATTTGATGAAAAAGTTTGGTTTTTTGATTTTTATGGAAATCTTATTTTTCAGAAGAAATTTAATTATGAGGATACTAAATATAATGAAAATTTAGTTATAGAGAAAATCGAAAATGGTTATAGAGTATGGGATTTAAAGAATAGAAAATATACCGTACTTGAGGCAGAAGAAATAATCAGTAAAGGTAGCTATAAAAAATTTTTATTAGATGTGGTAAAAGATGGCAAAGTCATGTTATATACATATACAGATGATGTGGGATTTGAAAAATTGATTCCTGGAGAATTTGTAAGTACAGAAATTGTTTATTCGGATAAGATAAGAGTTGAAACAGAGGAATATGAGAGTATTTATGATTTTAATGGTAATTTAATAGCAACAACTAAATAGTTTGTAAAAAGTCAGTAGATTTTGTGATTCAAAATTTACTGACTTTTAATATTATAGGAAGTTCTTCGAACTTTCTATAATACTAAAAATAACAATGTACAGAAAATTTATTTCATAAATTTTCGCGCACGAACAAAGACGCGGACTTAAAAATCTTCTAGTAAGTGCCAATGTTATTAATGTCCGCTTTTGTTCCCAAAAATGGAATTAAAAAACGTAAAAAAATGTAAAAAACTCTATACAAAAAACAAAAATAGATATATAATATACTAAAATTGTAGGTAAAAATTTATCAACAAAACATAATAAAATGAAGGGATGATTCTAAATGGAATTAAAGAAAATGTTAGTAGGCCTAGAAGGACTAAAAGTAAGAGGAGATTTAAGTAAAGATATAAAAGGAATAGAAAAAAATTCAAAGGAAGTAAAAGAAGGATATTTATTTGTTGCCATTAAAGGTTTTTCTGTAGATGGACATAAATTTATAGAAAATGCAATAGAAAATGGTGCAACAGCAATAATGATAGAAGAAGGATGTAACTTAAAAGGAGTGAAATTGCCAGAAGATGTAGCAATTATTATGGCGAAAAATACAAGAGAAGCTCTAGCAATAAGTGCTGCGAATTTTTATGGAAATCCATCAGCAAAATTAAAATTAATAGGTGTTACAGGTACTAAGGGTAAGACAACAACAACATATATGATAAAAGAAATATTAGAAAAAGCAGGAAAAAAAGTAGGTTTAATAGGAACAATAGCAACATATATAAATGGAAAGAAAATAAAAGATAGTGATAGAACAACACCAGAAAGTTTGGAATTACAACAATTGTTTAGCCAAATGGTAGAACAAGGAGTAGAAGTTGTAGTAATGGAGGTGTCTTCACAAAGTTTAAAATTACATAGAGTCGATGGATGTAAATTCGATATAGTATTATTTACAAATTTTTCAGAAGATCATATTAGTCCAAATGAACATCCAGATATGGAAGATTATTTTCAATCAAAATTGAAATTGTTTAAAATGTGTAAAACAGGAATAGTTAATGTAGATGATTTGCATGGAACTAAAATACCTGGTTTATTTCCAGAAAGTAATATAACAACTTATGGAATTGATAATTTTGCAAATGTATTGGCAAAAGATATAACAATAACAAATGCTTATGTGGATTTTAAAGTAAAAATAACAGATAGAAATGAAAGGGTAAAAACAGGAATACCAGGTAGATTTAGTGTATATAATTCATTAGCAGCAATATGTGTGGCACAAAAATTTGGAATTTCACCAGAAATAATAAAAGAGGCATTATTAGAAGTAAGGGTACCTGGAAGATCAGAATTAGTAAATAATAAAAAAGAATTGACAATAATGATAGATTATGCACATTCACCAGAAAGTTTACAAAATATATTGCAAGCAGCAAAAAGTTATACCAGAGGAAGAGTAATATCTGTATTTGGATGTGGTGGAGATAGAGATAGTGGAAAAAGACCAATAATGGGTGAAATATCAGGAAAAATAGCAGATTATACAATAATAACATCAGATAATCCAAGAACAGAAGAGCCACAAAAAATAGTTGAACAAATAGAAGAAGGAATAAAGAAGACAAAGGGAAAATATGAAGTAATAGTGGATAGAACAGAGGCAATTGAAAAAGCAATAAAAATGGCTAATAAAAAAGATATAATAATATTAGCTGGAAAAGGACATGAGCCATATCAAGAAATAAGTGGAGTAAAACATCCATTTGATGAGAGAATAATAGTAAATGAAATTATAGAGAAATTAGAAAAAAATGAAAAATAGTTATAATAATGGTACAAACATAAATAAATAATAAAATCATAGAATAAAATATACAAAGAAATCAAATACGAAAGGTTTTGATAAAAGTGAGTTTTGAAATAGAAGTATTGCTAGTGTCATTTGCAATATCAATCATATTAGGAATCATAACAATACCAATATTAAGAAAGTTAAAAGTAGGGCAAATAGAAAGAGATGATGGTCCAGCATCTCACCTGAAAAAACAAGGAACACCGACAATGGGTGGAATAGTAATAATAATTACAATGATAATAGGAACAGTTGCAACAGCTGTATATTTGTTTGCAACAGGAGAAGCAGAATTGGCAGCAAAGCTAATGCCAATTCTGTTGCTAACAATAGGATTTGGAGCAATAGGTTTTATAGATGATTATAAAAAATTAGTTTTAAAAAATACAGAAGGTTTAAAACCAAGTTATAAAATGTTAGGATTATTAGTAATATCAGTAGCATATGTGTTATATCTAATAGAAGGTTTAAAATTAGGAACAGACACATATATACCAATATTAAAGCAATATATAACATTGCCTTTATATATTTATGTACCGGCAGCTATATGTGTAATTTTGGCGACAACAAATGCAATAAATTTAACAGATGGAATAGATGGATTGTCTTCTAGTGTGTCAACAATAATAATAACATGTCTAACAGTAATAGGAATGTTAAGAGGGGTAACAGAAGTTTCTGTATTTGGAAGTATAGTAATAGGGTCAGTTTTAGGATTTTTAATGTTTAATTTACATCCTGCAAAAGTGTTTATGGGTGATACTGGTTCTTTGCTATTAGGGGGAGTTATATCAGGTATAGCGTTATATTTAAAAATGCCATTAATATTGTTAGTAATAGCATTAGTACCAGTATTGGAAACATTATCTGTAATAATACAGGTAGTATACTTTAAAAAAACAGGAAAAAGAATATTCAAGATGGCACCTTTGCATCATCATTTTGAATTATCAGGATGGAAAGAAAATAAGGTTGTAATAGTTTTTAGTATAACAACTTTAATTGTGTGTATGATTGGATTAAAAATAATATAAGGAAGGGGTAAGGTTGAAAAATAATTATATTTTGTTTTAATTTTTTTCCAACCTTATACTATTTTATGGAAAAAATATGAAAGGAATGAGTTAAAAATTGGCAAAGAAAAAAACAGGGAAATTTTCAAGCTTTTTGAATAATCCAATTGATTTTACATTGTTAATTACAATAATATTGCTAATAGGTATAGGGTTAGTTATGGTGTTGTCTGCAAGTTCACCGTCGGCGTTAGCAATATCAGGTGATAGTTATAAATACTTTAATAAGCAATTGCTGTTTGCCGTATTGGGTGTAATTGCAATGATGGCAATTTCAAAAATAGATTATAGATTTTATCAGAAGTTTTATAAACATGCTTGGTGGTTGTCTGCTGCTTTGTTGGTAGCAGTAAAATTAATAGGAAATAATGTAAATGGTGCTCAAAGATGGATTTATATTACAGAAACTTTATCTTTTCAACCATCAGAAATAGTGAAATTTTTAGTAATAGTATTTTATGCTGGTATATTAGTAAAAAATAGAGATGATTTACCTTATTTTTGGAAAGGTTTAGTAAAACATATTTGTATGGTTGCACCTTTAATAGCATTATTGATATTGGAACCACATTTTAGTGCTTCAATTGTTATAGTTGGTATAGTATGTATAATGATGATTGTTGCAGGTTGCAAATTTTCACAATTTGTTGCTGTTGGTGGAGGTGTTGGTATTCCAGCAATTGTGCTATTGATAGTTAAATCTCCATATAGATTAAAAAGAGTTGTTTCTTTTTTGGATCCTTGGAAGGATGCTACAGATACAGGTTGGCAAGTTATTCAGAGTTTGTATGCTATAGGTTCTGGTGGTCTTTTTGGTGTTGGACTTGGTGATAGTAAACAAAAATATTTGTATATACCTGAACCTCATAATGATTTCATTTTTTCTATTATTGGTGAGGAATTGGGCTTTGTTGGCTGTACCGTTATTATTGTTTTGTTTGCTATTTTTATTTGGAGAGGCATTTTGATTGCTATGAGAGCTCCTGATATGTTTGGTAGCTTGGTTGCTGTTGGTATTACCGCTTTGGTTGGTATTCAGGTTATTATTAATATTGCGGTTGTTACTTCTTCTATGCCTGCTACTGGTATGCCTTTACCTTTCTTTAGTTATGGGGGAACGGCGTTGTTTATTTTGTTATGTCAGATGGGAGTTCTTCTTAATATTTCGCGTGCTAGCACTAAGAGTTGAGAAATAATTACAATTTGTTTATACGAAAGGAAGTAGAGTATGAGAGTTATAATTGCTGCTGCTGGGACAGCAGGTCATATAAATCCAGGGTTAGCTATAGCTAATAAAATAAAAAAAGAAGAAAAAGATTCAAAAATTGTTTTTATTGGTACTACAAGAGGCTTGGAAAATGATTTAGTACCAAGGGCGGGGTATGAGCTAAAGACAATAGATGCTTATGGATTGAGTAAAAAATTAACACTAGAAAATTTAAAAAAAATGTGTAAAACTTTGAAAGGTTTTAAAGAGGCTAAAAAAATCATACAAGATTTTAAACCAGATATAGTAATAGGTACTGGTGGATATATTTGTGGTGCTACAATATGGGAAGCAAATAAATTGAAAATACCTACAATGTTACATGAGAGTAATGCTTTTCCTGGAAAAGCAGTTAAAATGTTAGCTAAAAAAACTGATACAATAATGGTCTCTTTTGAGGATGCTATACCTAGAATAGATAGCAAAAATAAAATAGTTTGTACAGGTACACCAGTTAAAAATCAAAAAAGAGATTATACTGTAGAAGAAAAAAATGAGATAATAAAAAAAGCAGGTTTGAAAAGTGGAAAGCCTATAGTATTGATATTTGGAGGAAGTCAAGGTGCACAAAAAATAAATGAAGCAATTGTAGAAATAATAAAACAAAAAGAAAATAAAGAGTATCAAATAATGTGGGCAACAGGTCCTAAACAGTATGATATTGTAAAAGAAAAGTTAGAGGAAAATAGAATTTCTATAAATAATGTTGAGAATGCAAAAATTGTGCCATATATATATAATATGGAAGAGATGATTAATATATCGGATTTAATAGTGGCGAGAAGTGGTGCGATGACAATAACAGAGATATCTAATTTGGGAAAGCCATCTATATTAATTCCATTACCAAATGTAAGTCATAATCATCAATTATATAATGCACAAGTATTAGAAAAAATTGGAGCAGCAAAAATAATATTAGATAATGAGCTAAAAGGTGAAAACTTGCAAAAAACAATAATGCAAATCTTACAAGGTAATACAGTAAAGACAATGGGAAAAAATGCATTAAAGGCAGAGACAAAAGATGCAGAAGATAGAATATATAATGAAATTGTACAATTAGTTAGAAAGGAATAAGAGAAAATGTTGAAGAACACTCAATCCAAGATAATATCAATTATAACAATTACTCAAATAATATTAATAACATTGATAGGAGTGGCTAGTTATAAGGCTACTAATAAAATAAGTGTTTTAATATTTATAGGTGTGGGAATTGTTGCTACAATAATAATAGAAATGTATATTTATAAATATTTATCAAAATATGTAATGTATCCAGTAAATAAGCTAATAGAGAGTGCAGAAGAAATAAAAGGAGAAGAAAAAACAAATAAAAAAGAAAAAAAGAATAGTAAGAAAACAAATGAAAATTTAGAAAATGTAATAGATGCAATGACTATAGAATTAAAGGACAAGCTAAGTGAAGTATCAACACAAAAAAATCAGATTGAAACAATTTTATTGCACATGACAGATGGAATCATAGCTTTTAATAGAGCAGGAGAAATAATTTTAATAAATCCTGCTGCAAAAAAGTTATTGAGTATAGGTCCAGAAGATAATACTTTTGATGATATTTTTGCAAAATTTAAGTTGGATATAAATATGGAAAAGATAATATATTTAGAGAATTGGACTTCAACAGAACAAAGAATCCAAGTGGAAGAAAGATATGTGAATGTATTTTTTGCACCTTTTAAGGATGAGAAAGAAAGACCAGATGGAGTGATAGCAGTTATACAAGATATAACAGAACATGTAAAATTAGATAATATGCAAAAAGAGTTTGTAGCTGATGTATCACATGAATTAAAGACACCTATAACTTCTATAATGGGATATGCAGATACATTATTAGAAGGTGGATATGATGAGGAAACTAAAATAAAATTCTTGAATGTTATAGCTTCAGAATCTAGGAGAATGGCAAGGTTGGTAACAGATTTATTGACTTTATCAAGATATGATAGTAATAAAAAGAAAACTAAAAAAGAATCATTTGATTTGGGTGATCTTGTAAAAAAATCTCAAGAAAAACTAGCAATTGAAATAAAGAAAAAAGAGCATAATGTAAATTGTTTTGTAACTGCAGATGTTCCACCAGTTTATGCCGATAAAGATGATATAGAAAGAGTAATATTAAATATATTAACAAATAGTATAAAATATACAAAAGATGGTGGAGAAATTAAAATATATGTAGGTTTTGTATATACAGATGCATATATAAAAATAATAGATAATGGAATGGGAATACCAGAAGAAGACTTAACTAGAATATTTGAAAGATTTTACCGTGTAGATAAAGCTCGTACAAGAGAATTAGGAGGTTCTGGACTTGGATTATCAATAGCAAAGGAAATACTTGACAAAAATGGTGGGAGTATTGATATCAAAAGTGAAGTGGGAAAAGGTACAGAAGTTGTAATAAGAATTCCTACAAAACAAAACTAAAACCTTGCTAATTGTAAAAAAATAAGTTATAATATTTATGGAAATAAGGTTGAAAAAGAATTATGTTTTAATTCTTTTCCAACCTAGGTTTATGAATGGGATAAAATAAATATAAAATATCCTTTTAGAGATAATTAATAGTTTGGACAGTCAAATAATTTTCTTATTATTTGTTACTTTAAATAAAAGAGAGGAATGAATAAAAAAATGAATATAAAGCCAGAAGTAAAAGAAGTATTAGAATGGGTATATTGTATAATAATAGCAATAGTTTTAGCATTGTTATTTCGTTATTATGTAGGAACACCAACAATAGTAAAACAAGAATCAATGAAACCAACATTAATACAAAATCAAAGATTATGGTTAAATAGATGGGGAAGAACGACTAAAACGTTACCAGAAAGAGGAGATATAATAACTTTTGAAGCACCAAGTAAATTATATTCAGGAAATGACTTAGATGGAAAACAACCAATAGCTACTTATGAAAATGGACCAACAAATCCAATAAAAAAGTTTTTATATTATGTAGTTGAAATGGGAAAAGATAGTTATATAAAAAGAGTTATAGCATTACCTGGTGAACATGTGCAAATAAAAGATGGAAGTGTGTATGTAAAAGAACAAAAATTAGAAGAAGATTATCTACCAGCAGGAGTTACAACATCAGCTAAAGTGGAAGGATTAGAAGATTTTATAGTACCAGATAATTGTGTATTTGCAATGGGAGATAATAGAGGTCATAGTACAGATTGTAGAGAATTTGGATGTATTCCATTAGAAAAAATAGAAAGTAAAGTAGCTATTAGAATTTGGCCATTAAATTTATGGGGTAAGGTAAAATAAATAATAAATTTGTTATTAATATAGAAAATGAAAATAATAAGCTATTAGATTTATGGCAAATGGTAAAATAGGAGCATAAGATGTTTGATAAAATTATAGGAAATGAAGAAATACAAGAATTATTAGAGCAAACAATAAAAAATAAGAGAGCGTCACATAGTTACTTATTTGTAGGAACAGAAGGAATAGGAAAAAAGCAAATAGCAAAGGAATTTGCAAAAGCATTGTTATGTCTTGAAGAAAATAAATATTGTGGAAAATGTAAATCTTGTATTGAATTTGATGATAATAATAATCCTGATTTTATATTAATAGAACCAGAAGAGAATAGTATAAAAATAGATCAAATAAGAGAAATACAAAGAAAAGTAGTAGAAAAACCAATAATATCAAAACAAAAAGTGTATATAATAGATAATAGTGACAAAATGACAACAGAGGCACAAAATGGATTATTAAAAACATTGGAAGAACCTCCAGAATATATAACAATAATATTAATAGGCTCTAATGAAAATTCATTTTTAAGTACAATAAAATCAAGATGTACAATCTTGAGATTTAAAGATATTAAACAAGAAGAAATAGAAAAATATTTAGAAGAAAATGGTATATATTTTAAAGACAAAAGAATATTAAAGGCATGTAGTGGAAGTATAGGAAAAGCATTAAAAGTAAAAGATAAACAAGATGAGTATGAAAATATACATGAATTTATAGAAAATATAGGGCAAAAAGATATAATAGAAATTTTTCAAAAAGCTGAATTTATATATAATTCAAAAGATGAAATAAAAGATATTTTACAATATATAAATATTTTATTGTTAGAATTAGCAAAAGAAAATTATAAATATGCAGAATGTGTAGAAATAGTGGAAGATACTAAAAAAAGATTGCAATCAAATGCAAATTATGATATGACAATAGATAATATGCTAATGAAAATGAAAGAAAAAATAAGATAACAAGTCAAAGTATGTTTTTAGAAAGGAGAGTGAAAAGATTTGAGAAATATAATAGGAGTAAGATTTAAGAAATTGGGAAAAATATATTTTTTCAATCCTAAATATTTGCATGTAGTAAAAGGAGATAAAGTAATAGTAGAGACAGCACAAGGTGAAGAAATAGGTGAGGTTGTAATTCCAAATAGATATGTAAATGATGAAAAAATATTAGAACCGCTAAAAAAAGTAATAAGAATAGCAACATATAAAGATTGTAAACGTTATGATGAATGTAAAAAAATAGAAAAAGAGGCTTTTGTTACATGTCAGAAAAAAATAAAAGAGCATAAATTGAAAATGTGTTTGACAGATGTAGAGTGTAAATTTGATGGTAGTAAGATGTTGTTTTATTTTACAGCAGATGGAAGAATAGATTTTAGAGAATTAGTGAAAGATTTAGCAGCAATTTATAAGACTAGAATAGAATTAAGACAAATAGGTGTAAGAGATGAAGTAAAAAGAATTGGTGGTAATGGAGTTTGTGGAAGAGAATTATGCTGCTGTTCATTTTTGAGTGATTTTGAGGCAGTATCAATAAAAATGGCAAAGGAACAAAACTTATCATTAAATCCATCAAAAATTTCAGGGAATTGTGGTAGATTAATGTGTTGTTTGAAATATGAAGATGATGTTTATCAAGATAAATTGGGAAAATTGCCTAATATCGGTGCTATTGTTAAAACAGAAGATGGTACAGGTGAAGTTGATAGTGTGGAAACTTTGAAAGAAAGAGTAAAAGTTAAATTTAAAAATGAAGATGTTTATACATATAAAAGATATGATGTAAATGATATTAGGGTTATTAAAGATGCTGTTAAAGAGAAGATTGATGAAGAAGAGAGACAACATAAAAAAGAATTGGAAGAACTTGAGAAATTAGAAGAAATAGATATTAAGGGAGGTGAATAAGATGGCTTTTAAAATTACAGAAAAATGTATTTCTTGTGGTGCTTGTGCGGCAGCATGTCCAGTACAATGCATAACTCAAGGTGAAGAAAGATTTGTTATTGATCCAGATGCTTGTATTTCTTGTGGTACTTGTGCAGAAGTTTGCCCAGTTGAAGCACCTGTTGAGGATAATGAATAATATTAGTATTTTATACAAGAAAGAAGTTATAAAAATGTAACTTCTTTTTTTTTGATGTATATTATATAGTAAATGCAATGAAATAATAACTAAAAAGTAATTACTATAAGGAAGTGATGAAGTAAAATGAAAGAATATTATAATCAGGCAGATAATAGATGGGCAAGTCATCTATATACAAGTCCTACACATCCACAAGCAAATTTAAAAACAAGTGGATGTGGACCAACATCAGCAGCAATGATAGTAACAAACATGGTAAAAAGAATATTACCAAATGAAATGGCGGATATATTTAAAAATAATGGATATAGAGCAAATGAGGGAACAAGTTTGGAAGCATTTAATTTGCTAGGAAAAAACTATAATTTAGAAGTGAAAAGGACTAATAATATAAATGAGGCTGTGCAATGTTTAAAAGATGGCGGAATGGTAGTAGCTAGTTTATCACCAGGTGGTTTATTTTCAACAAATGGTCATATTGTCGTATTTGTGGAAATGAAGGATGCAAATAGAATTGTTGTATATGATCCGTATTTGTATAGTGGAAAATTTAATCAGTTGGGGAGACAGGGAAAGGTAGAAGTAAATGGGAATGAAGTGTATTGTAGTATAGATAATTTTCAGAAATATGCTAAATGTCAAGCATATTTTTGTTATAGAAAAGAAAAAGAAATAAAAATATCTGATTTACAGTATAAGGTGCATTTGCAAGATATAGGCTGGACGGATTGGAAAAATGCTGGTGAAACAATAGGGACTACAGGGGAGAGTAGAAGAGTTGAAGCTATAACTTTGAAAGGTATTAATGGTTTAGATGTATCATATAGAGTGCATATGCAAGATAAAGGTTGGTCTAATTGGGTAAAAAATAGTGAAGTAGCTGGAACAACTGGAGAAAGTAGAAGAATAGAGGCTATAGAAATAAAATGTAATAAAAATTTAATTGCTCAAGAGCATATACAAGATGTTGGTTGGATGCCTATTTCTAAAGGTAAAGAGATTCATATTGGTACAGAAGGAAAATCTTTAAGACTAGAAGCATTTAAAATAGAAATAGAATAAATAAAATACCCTTAATCTTTATAATTGATGATTAAGGGTAGGGTGTTTTTAATGTATGTTTGTTTTGCTATAAAATATTGGACAAATTATTTATTTAATGTTTTTTAGTAGTTGCTTTTTCTTTAAGATTTGTTGGTATTAAGAAAAAGGCTCCAGCAATAATTGGAATATAAAAAGTATATAATCTCCAGAATAGTATAGCCATATTTATAGTTCCAGGAAGAAATATTGAATTAAATAAAAGTAAAAAGCCACCTTCTGCTCCTAAACCAGCTCCTGGAGTTGGAATAACAGCCATAACTAAAACTAAAAATGCTTGAAGTGGGATAATTTGCCAAAAGCTAATTCCAAAATTTCCGAATGCACGATAGACCATATAAGTAATGGAAAAATTAGCAAGGTTTTGCAAAGTAGAAGCAATAAACATTTTTAAAATCATAGTTTTTTCGGAACGGATAATTTTAAATTGCTCTCTAAAATTATCAATACTATGTGAAAGTTTTTCTATAATATCATCAGGATGTTTTAAAATTTTAATTTTTCCTAGAAAATGAATAATTGGATTTATAATGGTTGTAATAGTTTTTTTGTTTATTCCTGCTAATATAACTGCTGATATACCAATTAGATTCATTGAAAATCCAACGATGGCAAGCCATAAAAAGTTTTGTAATGATATAGAGAAAAAGTCAAATTCAAAAATAACAACTATAAAAGTAAATAGTAGTAAAGAGGATTGTGCTACTACAAATTTAATGGCCATTGCTGATAAAGAGTCACTAACACGTTTTCCTGTTTTATTAAGTTCATATGCTTGCATAGGTTGACCACCTGTAGAGAAAGGAGTAAGGTTATTAAATAATTGTCCAATCATGTTTACTTTAAATGAATTAGAAAATTTTTGAGCTGGATACATTCTTTTTATTGGTAAATGTAGGACATAAGCTTCTGATAACCATTGCACTAATAAACAAGCAAAACCAGCAATAACCCATAGATAATTAACAGATGTTAGTACATTAATAATATTATCAATTCCATCTACAGAGATCATGTATATTGTTAATCCTATAAAAATAATTGCAATGAGAATAAAATTGAAAATCATTTTTTTCTTATTTTTTTTATCTTTATATTTTTGTGAATTTTCTGTATTAATGTTATTTTCATTAATATTTGTTTGAATTTCATTTTGATTATTATTTTCTTTTTCCAAAATGATGCCCTCCTATAATAAAATCCGTGTAATGAAATTAAATAAAATACAAAACATTACACGGAACTATATATACTATATAATATTATTTATTGTTTGTCAAATTTTCTAAATCTAAAAGTTCTTGCCATCTGGTGTCAACTTCTTTTTGAAATTCTTCTATCATCCATTCATTACCAGGTTTAAACATGTGTTTAAAACGTTTTTGTGGTTTTAGAAATTCTTCTATAGGAAGTTTTTTAGCAGGTTTATAAGTAATGTGGTAAACACCGTCTATAACTTCATATAGTGGCCAATAGCAAGTATCGATAGCTAATTTATTTATAAGCATTAAATCTTCTGTGGCATATCCCCAACCTCTTGGACAAGGTGATAAAACATTTAAAAATGTTGGTCCTTCTGTGTAAATAGCTTTTTCAGATTTTTCATATAAATCTTTGAAATTCATAAATGCAGCAGTTTGAGCAACATAAGGTAAGTGATGTCCAACCATGATTTTGGCTAAGTCTTTTCTAGCTTGCATTTTACCAGGTATTACAGAACCAGCAGGTGAAGTGGTAGTGTCTGCAAATTTTGGAGTTGCAGATGAACGTTGAATACCAGTATTCATGTATGCTCCATTATCGTAGCATATATAAGTCATGTTATGACCTCTTTCCATAGCACCTGATAATGATTGTAATCCGATATCATAAGTACCGCCGTCTCCACCAAATGCAATAAATTTTGTGTGTTTATCATTTGGTAATTTACATTGTCTTTTTAAAGATTTATAAGCAGCTTCTACACCAGAAAGTGTAGCACTAGCTGATTCAAAAGCTGTATGAATAAAAGAATCTGTCCAAGCTGTGTAAGGGTATATAAAAGTAGAAACTTCCATACAACCTGTAGCATTAGAAATAACAGCATGGTCTTCTTCTTTTAGAGCTCTCATAACCATTCTTGCAACAACAGGAGCTCCACAGCCAGCACACATTCTATGTCCTTCTGTAAATCTTGAAGGTTTATTTGCAACAATTTCTTTTACATTATAAGCCATTTAATTTTCCTCCTTTCTTAATCCTAAATAACGATAAGGATTTTCAACTTTTCCGCTTTTTACAATTTCAGTTAAATCTTTATAAACAGAATATATTTCTTTAGTTGTAGTATCTCTACCACCAATACCATAAACGTAGTTTACTAATGGAATATGTTTATTTGCTACATACATACTAGATGTAACATCTTCAAATAATGCTCCTCCTATTGCATTTAAAGAATCTGCTTTGTCTAAAACAGCAATAGCTTTGCAATTAGCTAGAGCTTTGGCTACTTCTTCACCAGGGAATGGTCTGTAAACTCTGATTTTTAATAGACCGGCTTTTATGCCTTTTTCTCTTAGTTCGTCAACAACAGCTTTTGTTGTTCCAGCAGTTGAATTCATGCAAACAATAGCAATTTCACTATCTTCTAATTTGTATTCTTCGAAAAGACCATAATGTCTGCCAGTCCATTTTTCAAAATCTTTGCTAACTTCTAAAATAACGTCTTTAGCAGCTTTCATAGCATAGCCTTGTTGTGCTTTATGTTCAAATAAATATGCTTGTAAATCAAGTGGACCAATGGCTATAGGTTCTTTGTCATTTAATAAGTAATGTTCAGGATGATATTCACCTACGAATTTTTTTACTTCGTTGTCTTCTTCTAATTCAATATTTTCTATTGAATGTGAAGTAATAAATCCATCTTGACAAACCATTAAAGGTAATCTTACATTTTCATTTTCTGCAATTTTATGTGCCATTAATAAATTGTCATATGCTTCTTGATTATTTTCTGAAAATAACATTATCCAACCAGAATCTCTTACACCCATTGCGTCAGAGTGGTCACAGTGTATATTTAAAGGTCCTGAGACAGCACGGTTTACTAATGATAAAACTATAGGAAGCCTTAAACTTGAAGCTATGTAGATCATTTCCCACATTAAAGATAAACCGTTAGCAGATGTTGCTGTCATAGCTCTTGAACCTGCAGCTTCTGCACCAATACAAGCACTCATGGCACTGTGTTCACTTTCTACTGCTACAAATTCAGTGTCAACCATACCATTTGATACAAATGTAGAGAAATATTGAGGGATTTCTGTAGATGGGGTAATTGGGAATGCAGCAACAACATCTGGATTTATTTGTTTCATAGCAGTTGCGGCAGCTTCATTACCACTTAATCTTTCACGTATACTCATTTTATACACCTTCTTCCTTCATTGTAATAGCTCCAAATGGGCATACTTTTGCACATACTCCACAGCCTTTACAATAATCAAAATTAAAATCTTTTCTTTTTAAAGTTTCTTTATCTACTGGAATAGAATCTTCTGGGCAAACAGGAAAACATAAACCGCATTGTTTGCATTTTTCTTCATCGAAAACAGGGCGCATACTTCTCCAGTCACCAGTTTTAAATTCTCTGGCATTTCCAGCTGTATAAATATCTCCACCAATAGTTAGTTTTTCCATTGGTGTTTTATTATTAATTTCAGTCATTTTTTTCACAATCCTTTCTTACGGCGTAAAAGCTAGTAAAAACATAGTTACAATAAATTTTAAATAGTAGAATAATCTATGTGAATTATAATCTTTTACAGCTTGCCAAATTTTTATTTTAATAATAAATATTATTAAATTTTATGTACTTCATTAAGTGCCATTTCTATGGCTTTCATATTACCTTCTATGACTTCAGGTTTTTTTGCAAATTTATGTTTGAAAGATCCTTTCATGTCATTTATAAAGTCTTGTTCATCCATTATTTTGCTTACTTTTACAATAGCTGCAAGCATAGGTGTGTTTGGAAAATATCTTCCTAGAGTTTCCATAGATACTTTTCTTGCATCAATTGTGTAAATTTCACCTTTAAAATCTTTTAATTTGCTTTTTAGATATTCAGGTGTTTTTGTTGTATTAATAACGATTGCTCCAGTTGCTTTTAATCCAGCAGTTACATCAACTGTTTCTAAAAGTGTATCATCAACAACTACTACATAATCTGGTTCATATATATTGCTGTGTATAGTTATTGGTTTATTACTTATTCTGTTATATGCTGTTATGGGAGCTCCCATTCTTTCTGGACCATATTCTGGAAATCCTTGAATATATTTACCTGTATTGAAGGCAGCATCTGCTAATAATAAAGATGCTGTTTTGGCACCTTGACCTCCACGTCCATGCCATCTAATTTCTATCAAGTCTTGCATATTATCACATTCCTTTCTTGATTACTAAATTTGAAAATAAATTGTGTTAAGTTTTTTATATTTGTGTTTTATTTGATAAAGTTAGTATATGCCCAAAGTATTGTTAGTGTCAAGTTATTTTTGTAAAATTGACCACTAGGAAGGGAAAAAATATTAGATTATATAAAGTTCGTTGAACTTTATATAATCTAATAAAAATTAATGCTATTAATGTCCGGTTTTGTTCTGGTTTGTCAGAGTCTTCTTCTGATTTATTATCTTCTTCTGATTTTGGTACTACTATGTGTGTTGGTTTTTTATTGCATTTTGGTCTTTCATTTTTTAAATGCTCATAAACTGGTGAGATTTCTAAATCTTTTCCATCACCAGATACAATTGTTAATTTTTTGTTTTCTTTATTCATAAAGGAACCTCCTTTTTATTTGATTTTATAATACCATAAAACAATAAAAAGGGCAATAGAATTAGAATAATTTCATGCTAGCTAGATATTGATTTTAGGTTAATCTTATGCTAAAATGTATATATTAAAAAAATAGTTTGCATAGAAAAATACAGAAGGGAGATAGGCATGGAAAAAGAAGAATCAAAATCAGTAATAGAAGCAATTTTATTTGCAGCAGGAAGAGAAGTAAGTATACAAGAACTTTCTATGGCATTGGAAAAGCCAACAGAAGAAATAGAAAGTATAATAAAAGAAATGCAAGAAGACTATAAAACAAGAGGAATAGAAATAACAAAAATGGAAGATAATTATCAATTGGTAAGCAAAAAAGAATATTATGAATATATATATCCAATAATAGACAAAAGGGCGAAGCCGAATTTATCAAATGCAGCACTAGAAACTTTGGCAATAATAGCCTATAATCCGAGAATAACTAGAGCAGAAATAGAATCGATAAGAGGTGTAGATGCAAGTGCAAGTGTATATAAATTAAGGGAATATGAATTAATAGAAGAAGCAGGAAAATCTGATCTCCCCGGAAAACCAATGACATATAAAACTACACATAAATTTTTAAAAATGTTTGGTTATACGTCATTAAATGATTTGCCAGAATTGCCAAGATATAAATTAGACGAAAATAAGCAAATAGTAATAGACGAATTATTAGAAGAACAAGAGGAGTTAAAAATGAAAAATAAAGAACAACAAATAGAGAAACAAGAAGAGTTGAATGTTAAAAATAATGATAAGCTGGTAGAAGAATAGAAAAATTGAAAATTCAAAATAGTGAATAGTAAATGAAAAAAATAAATAATATGAGAAAAGAGGAATTAAAATGAAATTATCACAAACAGGTATGGGAAATACAAAATTAAATAATATAGATGAAATGTATCCAGGTCAAAGTATATTATTACAAACTGGACAATTAGTACAATATGGTGCAGGACTTTTTGGATATAATACAATACCATTATTAGTTAGAAGAAATATAGAGAAAATTATAGTAGATACATTAAATGAGCATGGTTGCATAGAAGTATTATTGCCAACATTGCAACCAGATACAATTTGGAAAAACTCAGGAAGATATGATCAATATGTAAATGAAGGAACAATGCTTATAACAGAATCAAATAAAGGAATATTTTGTTTAGCACCAACAGGGGAAGAAGCAATGGTAGAATTTGCAAAAGAAAAACTAAAATCTTATAAAAATTTACCAGCTACATATTATCAAATAGGAGAAAAATATAGAAACGAAATAAGAACAAGGGGATATTTATTAAGGGGAAAATCTTTTCCAATGCTAGATGCCTATAGTTTTGATTTAGATGTACAAGGAATGCAAGAATCATACGAAAATGTAAGAAAAGCATTTTTAGAAATTTTTGAAAAGATAGGATTGAAAGTAATACCAATAGTAGCTGATAATGGGGCAATGGGAGGAAAAAAATCAGAAGAATTTATGCTAATATCAGAACAAGGTGAAGATAAAATTTTATATGATGAAAATACACATATAGGGTTAAATACAGAAATATTAGAAAAAGAAAATTATCAAGAATACTTAAAAGAAGAATATGGAATAGAAGATATATCTAATTTTAAAGAAATACGAACAATGGAATTAGGACATATATTCCAATTGGGAACAAGATATTCTGAAATGATGGATGGAAAATATGTTGGTAAAGATGGAAAAGAATCTTTATATTATATGGGATGTTATGGAATAGGAGTAAGTAGAACTTTAGCTGCTTTATATGAACAATGTTTAATAAATGATGAAAAATGGGGACCATCTGGATTTGTTTTACCTGAATCAGTAGCACCATTTAAAGTTCAAATAGTACCTAAAATGGAAAATCCAGAAAAGTTAGAATTAGCAATAAAATTGTATGAAAAATTAAAAAAGAATAATGTAGGTGCTATTATAGATGATAGAGAAAATATTACAATAGGAGCTAAAATGAAGGATTGTAAAGTTCTAGGAACACCATATTTAGTTGTTATTGGAGATAAACAAGAAGGAGAAAATATAGAATTAGAAAATATGAAAACAGGTGAAAAAGAAGTTTTAACAATAGAACAATTATTAGAAAAATTAAAATAATGAATGGAGGAAATATATGAAATATTATGATAAATCAATGTATCAAACAGAACAACATGTACGAATTATAGTTACTATTTTAATAGCATTTATTATTGGTTTTTTAATAGGATATTGGTGTAGAGGAACAGAATTGGTTAATACGAAAACAGAAGATAAAAATCAAGTTGTAAATGTAGTACAAGAGAATAGTACAAACAAATAAGAATGAATTAAGATGTGAAAAAATAACCTTATGGAAATTAAAAAATTTCTTATAAGGTTATTTTTATGTTAAAAATTAATATAATTAAAATTCACAGTTTTTAGGTGTTCTAGGGAATGGTATAACATCACGTATATTTTGCATACCAGTTAAATACATAATTGCTCTTTCAAATCCTAAACCAAAACCTGCATGGTTACAACTACCATATTTTCTTAAGTCTAGGTACCAGTTATATTCATCAAGTGGCATGTTTAATTCTTTCATACGAGAAACAAGTTTATCATAGTTTTCTTCTCTTTGGCTACCACCAATTATTTCACCAATACCTGGAGCTAGTAAATCGGCAGCGGCAACAGTTTTTCCATCTGGATTTTGTTTCATATAAAATGCTTTGATATCTTTTGGATAGTCGGTAACAAAAACAGGTTTTTTAAATACTTTTTCACATAAATATCTTTCATGTTCTGTTTGTAAATCAACACCCCAAGAGACTTTGTATTCAAATTCATCATTTGCTTTTTCTAATTCCTTTATAGCATCAGTGTAACTAATTCTGCCAAAATCAGAATTAATAACATTGTGTAATCTGTCTAATAGAGTTTTATCAATAAAATTATTAAAAAATTCCATTTCTTCTGGACATTTTTCTAAAACAGTAGAAAAAATAAATTTAATCATATCTTCTGCTAGATCCATGTCATCTTTTAAATCTGCAAAGCAAATTTCAGGTTCTACCATCCAAAATTCAGCTGCATGTTTAACAGTATTTGAATCTTCAGCACGGAAAGTAGGCCCAAATGTATAAACATTACGAAATGCCATAGCATAAGTTTCAGCATTTAATTGACCACTAACTGTTAAATGAGCAGGTTTTCCAAAGAAGTCTTTAGAAAAATCTACAGAACCGTCTTCATTTTTTGGTACATTAGCTAAATCGAAAGAGTTAACATTAAACATTTCTCCAGCGCCTTCTGCATCACTTGAAGTTAAAAGTGGAGTGTTTACATATACAAATCCGCGTTCTTGGAAAAATTGATGAATAGCATAAGCAAGTACACTTCTAACACGAAATACAGCATTAAAGGTATTACTTCTTGGGCGAAGATGAGCAATTGTTCTCATATATTCAAATGAGTGTCTCTTTTTTTGTAATGGATATTGGTTATCACTTAAATTAAAGATTTCTATGTTATTTGCGTGAATTTCAAATGGTTGTTTAGCGTTTTCAGTAATTATAACGTTTCCGGTGACTTTTATTGAAGAACTAATAGTTAGTTTTGAAATTTCGTTAAAGTTTGATAAGTCATTATTAAAAACGACTTGTACATTTTTGAAAAATGAACCATCGTTAATTTCTATAAATCCAAAATTTTTAGATGCTCTTACTGTTTTTACCCATGCTTCTAATGTTATTTCTTTATTTTCATAATCTTTCAAATTTTTATATAAATCTTTTATAATAAGATTTTTCATATTAAAACATTCCTTTCTTGAGGTGAAATTTTGTGTTCCTCATTATACTTGCTAGATTATACAGCATCTGTATAAAAAAATCAATAGTAGTTTTACACAAGTCACTTTTTACGTAAACAACACATAAGATATACAAAAACGTAAAGGGGGAAATTTCATGTCAAGTTATATAATAAAAGGGGGAAGTAGATTAGAAGGTATAGTAAAAATTTCAGGTTCAAAAAATGCTTCACTTCCAATAATAGCGGCTACAATATTAAATAAAGGAATTACTACTTTATATAATGTTCCAAATATACAGGATACACAAATGATGTATGAAATAATAAAATTGCTAGGGGGAAAAGTGCAAAAAAAGAAAAATAAAGTAATAATAAATACAACAAATATTAATAAATATGAAATACCTGATGAGTTAATGCATAAAATGCGCTCATCTGTGATATTAGTAGGTGCAATTGTTGGAAGATATAAAACAGCAACATTTACATATCCTGGGGATTGCGATATTTGGTGGATACATCGGACAAGCTTAAGATAAATGAGTGGATAAAAGAATTTAAATAGTAAAACAGATAAGCTTTAAAAGTAAAATTTTAAGGCTTATTTTTTTCCTTAAAACTATACTAAAAATTATTTTAAAAACCACAAAATTGAACGTGAGACGAAAGGAGATGTGAAAAATATGGCAACACAAAGATTAAAAGGACTATGGATACCAGCAGAAATTTTATTAAATGAAGAACTAACAGATAAAGAAAAAATAATACTTGCAATGATTTTATATTTAAGTGAAGAAACTAAAAGCTGTTTTGCAAGTAATAAATATATTGCTAATATAGTAAATGTAACAGCAGATAGAGTATCGAAAATAATAGGTTCTTTAAGAGAGAAAAACTATATAAAAGTAAAATTGAAATATAAAACAGATAGTAAAGAAATAGAACAAAGACAAATTTTACCTATAGTCGAAAACATCAATAGGTGTAGTCAAAAACACCGAGAGGGTATAGGTATAAATAACGATTTAGATAGTCAAAAACAACTATACCCTATAGGTGATAATGACAAAGATATAATAAATAATATAAAAAATAAAAATAATTATAGTAAAGAGGACACACATAAAAAGAAAAATATTCCCTGTAGAAGTGACAGGTATGGTGATGACTTCAATTGGGATAGCTTATATGCAAATTATAAAGAGATTACTGCTGCTTCAAATGTATAGCTAATCTCTTTTAATTTGCCTAAAAAACTATTAATAGTTTTTTAGCACTCCAAAATAAATTTTTATTTTGGAGTGAATGGGGTGTGGGGCAATGCCCTGCCACACGAAACACTTTTTGAAGCAGTAGGTAAAAAAAGTGTTGTAGTGTGTTACAAGACAATTAAGAAAGAAGAAAATTTAAGAAATAGATTGTCTTACTAGTTTAGTAGCACAAGAGAGAAATTAGCTGAAGCAAAGGAGGTTAAAAATGAGTTATGCAATAATAAGAAATACAAAGTACAAAAGAGAAAATCTAAAAGGAATATTTAGACACAACGAAAGAAGAAACAGAAATTATTCAAATAATAATATAGATAAAGAAAAATTATATTTGAACTATTCTATAAAATCACCACAATATAGTTACGAAAAGGAATTTGAACAAATACGAAAAAAATATAATTTAAAAGGTCAAATAAAAGTAGTTAGTAATATAGCTTGTGAATATATAATAACATCAGATAAAGAATTTTTTGAAACGATAGGGGAAGAAGAAACAAAAAGATATTTTGAAACTGCATATAAATTTGTAAGTGAATATAAAAATTTAGGAGAACAATATATATTATCTGCAAAAGTGCATATGGATGAACAAAGTCCACATATGCATTTAATTTTTTTACCTGTTGTTCATACAAAAGATAAAAAAGGAAATGACATTGATAAATTAGCTTGTAGCGAATTTTGGAAAGCAAAAGATAGTTATAGACAGCTTCAAAATGCTTTTTTCGATTATATGACTTCTCATAATTTTAAATTAGAACGAGGAGTACCAATAGAAGAAACTGGAAGAGAACATATAGATTTGAAAGAATATAAAAAAATAACTAATTTTGAAAAAACAAAAGAAACTTTAAAAAATATAAAATTAGAATTGCCTAATGTTCCAAACATTGATGATATTAATATTAATAGATTGTCAAAGAAAAGAGATGAAAAGATTTTAGAAGATATCATAAAACCAAAAGATAATATCATTCAAAATTTATACGAAGATAATATGGCATTGCATCGCGAATTAACAAGACAATCAAAAATTATTGAAGAGGCAGAGAAATATCAAAAAGAAAGAGATTTAATAGTTAAGGATAATGAAAATTTACAAAATCAAGTAGATAATATTAAAGCAGAATATAAAGAAAAAGAATTTGATATAGAATGGAAATATAAAAGTAAAATTAAAAATTTGGAAAAAGAAAATAGTTACTTACACAAAATAGTAAATAAATTCTATGAAATTGTTGAAAAATTTATAGAATGGATTTGTCAAAAATTTGGTATAGGAGACTCAAAAGAATTGATTAGAAATTTTGAAAAAGAAACTAATATTTTAATAGATCCAGAAAAGCAAATAAAACATGAAGAGAGGAATAAAGAATGGAATATAGAAAGATAAAGTATTGTTGAGAATTCCTTAATTTTAATAATTTGAATTGTTGTATTTTTTTATCTTCTATGCTAGAATAAAATTGTAGTATTATAGGAGGAAAAATATATGAATTATCAAGAAAAAATTGCCAAAATAGAAGCAAAAATTAAAAATAAAGAATTTAACTCTGCTGAACAAGACTTATTACAAATTGTTAATGATGAAAAAATAAAAAATGTAGAAGATGATAAATATATTTATTATTCATTTTACAATTATATTGAAAGTTTAATTTATTGGAGAAAATATAACCCAAGTAAAAAAATTCTACAACCAGAAAATAACATTGCAGATGCATATTTCTTATTAGGATATATAAATTTCGAAACAAAGAATTATGGAAAAGCTGTTCAATATCTTGATAAAGCTGGTGAATGGAATCCAGTAAGTCCACAAATTAGAATGGAAAAAGCTGATGCTTATAGAAATATGGGAGAATTTGAGAGATATAGAGTTGAAGTAGAGAAAACATATCCGTATATTTATGAAAGCTCATTTATGGCAAAGTATTACAGAGAATTAGGATGGTACTATTCAGAGAAAAGAATATTTGATTTGGCAAATGCATTATATACACAAAGCTTTGCATTTTTAAATACTGATTTAGCCAAAAATGAATTGATGTATATTGCTCAACAAGAAAATAGAGAGCCAAGATTTTCAACTAAAGAAGAAATAAATAAACTTTTTAAAGAGTACAACATTCCATTTGGAATAAGTAGCGAAATAACTCAGATTATTTATGAAGACTCCCAAAATTTGTTAAAAGAGAATAATATTCAATTAGCTAACTATTTATATAGAGCATTATATGATATTACACTTGATAAAAGATTTATGCTATATATTGATTTAAAAGATGATAAAACAGGAATTACCCTTAAAATTCCTGAACTATGGAAAATACTTAATAAGGAGGCATATAGTAAATTTGGAATAAGTGATAAAACATTATTTTTATTTTTAACGCCTAGTAATGAAAATGTTAGTATTGTATGTGATGGAAAATGTGCTCCAAGCCAATTGGATGAAGCATATACTTTAAATATTGAAAATATGAAAAAACAAGGTGTAACTATTGAAAGAGAATTTATTATAAAAGGACAAAAAAATATTAGACAAGTATTTGTATTAACTAAACAAAATGAAAAAACAATTAGAATATTTCAAAATTATCTAGTTGTAAATGGATATTTAATTAATGTATCATGGGAAGTTACAAGTAATGAAACAATAGAAAAAGTTATGGAAGTGGAAAATAATAGTTTTAAGGGGCAAATGATATGGTCATTAAAAGGTGAAAACGAAGACACAGGTGTTCAAGATGCTACATCAGAAATGACTAAAAGAATGAATGAACTTATTACACAAGGAAAAACTCCACAAGAGGCAACAGAAATTGTTTTGGAAAGAAGTAATGAAAAAAAAGATGATGGTAATATTAAATTATATACTATTACTAAGGAATATATTAGAAATGGTATAAATTCAAATTTGATGAAATTATTAAATGATTTTTCTAAAGATATTATAAAGCAAGACACTCAGGATTTATTTTGGAGTACAATGGCAAGAAGTATGTTAGAAACACTTATTATATTAAACTTAGTAGAAAATAAAGTAGATATATCTTCTTTAATAGAACAAAGTGGGGATATTAATAAAGCAAGATTAATTTGCAAGAATAATGTTAATAAACTAGATATTGAAAGATTGCAAAATAATGGAGATTTTATAAACTCAATAAAGACCTTAAATAATGAAAATAATGAAAAAACATTATCATCTATTCTTGAAATAGTGAATAAGGCATTATTACCTTATGATAGAACTATGGTACACAAAGGAGAATTTAAACCTGTTAAAGTTGAAAATTTAGAAAATATTGTTAAATATGATGAATATGTAGAAGACGAAAAAGATAAATTGAAAGAATATTCACAAGAGATAGAAGGTTATCCAACTTTTAAATTTCAGTTCCCAGAGAAGTTGGGCGAATATTGTAAATCATATGTAAATGTATTTGAAATAAAAGATGGCAAGACTCAAAGAATTAGAGTTATGATTTCTAAATGTGATTCAGAAAAAAAACTAGAATCTGATGCAAAAAAATGGATTGAAAAGAATAAAATTGATGCTAAAATGGAAGAAGTCGAATATAGAAAAGAAAAAATTAACAACATACCAATAGAAGTATATATTTTAAAATATATAAATAACTCTAAACTAGCCAACAAAATTTACAAAATAGGATATGTTAATAATTGCAGAATAACAATATCTGGTGGAATTGTAAAAGACAAAGAAGAAATAATAAATAAAGCTTTTGAAACACTTACATGGGTAGAAAATGAAGCACCTAAAGAAGAAAAAGCAGAAACAGAAATACCAAATCCAAAGTCAAATGCAATAATAGTAAAATGTCCAGTTTGTAATAATGAATTTAAGCTAAATTGGAATGTTCCAACAAGTGAAAAAACATTTTATTGTAAATGCCCTAATTGTAATGCGGAAATAAAAAAGGGAAATCCTAACTATAAAGGATAAAATATCAAATGATGAGGAAATAATGTATGTTAAAAGAAAAATTAAAAATGTCTAATGAACAAGCACAACAAATATCAAATATGCTACAAAAACAAGGATTAACAGAAGCAGAAATTAATGAAATTCTAAATGGAGAATATTCTTCTTTTCAAACCGATATGGATTTGACACAAATTTTTAGTTCTGATGGAAATTATCAAAATGTATTAAGAGGATTAGCAGATGGATATTCCATTGATGAATTACAACAACAAGGAATAAGTCCTAGAGAAATTGATGGCTTTATGCAAGAATTAGAAAAAAATAATTTAAGTGTAGATAATGCAAAAGCAATAAATCAATATAGTAATGATAGTGATATGATTTTATCTATGAAGAGAGGCACGGCAGATAAGAGTCAAATTCAAAGCAAAATAAAATCTAAGATGATGGGTAAATTGCAAACTAGAGGGCTTAATCAAGAACAAATTTCTAGTATTAAAGATTATATTGGAACATTGGATTTTAATAAACCAGTACACGAAAATTATGAAATAGTAAATCAATATATGCAAAAAATTAATATACCTCATAATTGTTATCCATCAATTTGTACAGCAGTTAAAGGTATGGATTCTTTGGAACATATTGATAGTACATTAGCAAGTTTAGATGATGGCTTATCAAAGTCAAGATTGCCACAATCAATGAAATTATATAGAGCAATAAAAACTAATGGTAAAATGAATATTGAAAATTATATCGGTAAGAGCATGAATAACAGAGGCTATACCAGCACCTCTCCTTTATATAATTCATCATTTGCAAAATATGATGACTATGATACAGTTATGGAAATATATGCTCCCAAAGGAACACAAGGGTCATATATGACACAATTATCTGATTATGATAATGCAGAACAAGAAGTTTTATTAAATCCTAATGATATTTATGTAATTGATGCTCAAAGAGGTGTTATAGACCAAAATGGAAGAAGTAAGACTGTATTAAAGGGATTGTTATTAAGTAAAGAGCGAGAATGTTATAGAGGTATAGATAAACAACAAGAAACTGAAAAGAGCCAGTATGGTCAAGAGCAATATGATAGTACAATTCAACCTACAAATAGCGAAACAAATTTACCAGCAAGACAAAACAGATTTTCACGATTTTTTAATCAAATAAGATCGAGATTTGCTAGACAAAATAATAATGCTAATACAAGAAGAAATCCTTTTAGTAGAAGAAAACAAAAAGAATCACAATATGATAATAAAAATATACAAGAACAGCAAACATTTCACCATGAACAAAAAAGTCAAGAAAAGAAATCATGGGAATTAGAACCAGAGGAAAAAGCAAGAATTCAAAGTGAAACTGCTGTAATAGCAAAGAGATTTAGAGAACAAGAAGAACAACAAAAACAAGTACCTATACAAGAAATACAACAAGGAAATATGCAACAAGGTCAAATACCACAACAAATGCCCCAACAACCAATGCAAGATTTTGGTGGAATGGAATTATAAGGAGTAAACAATGGAAGAAAATAATGAGAATAAAAAAGTAATAGATTTTGAATTTGATTGGATAGGAAAAGATTATGATAAGATAATGCCTAATGTTATGGCAATGGCAAAAAAATTATTAGAATTAAATCAAATTAAAGTTGAAAAAAAATTAGATGAAAATGGAAACATAAAAATATTACATACTGGAGTATGTAGGAAAAATGGATTAGTTGAAAGTTTGTCTAAAGGAATTGTAAATGAAGATATATACTCATGTGTTTTTAGAACTAATCCTAAAACTAGTTTAAATTGTTTGTGTAAAGGTAGAGATGAGTCAAAAGTAAATTATTGCCAAATGTCTAGTTGCCCTATACTGGTTGCAGGATATTTATATTATTTAGTATATAGAGATGATAGCCAAAAACAAATGGTAGAAGAATTTATGCCTGAAGCTACGGATACAGATATATATGCCAGAAATTATAATGAATTAAAAAAAATGGAATTAGATAAAGAACTAGAAGAATTTGTTGCACCATTAGCTTTACCATCAATAAAAACGTTAAGAGGAAATTTCATTGGAGAAGAAGGTGTAGATACTGAAACCGTAATAAGTAAAATTTCAAAATATCTTTATAGAATAGGAAAGATTGAAACTCCCCAATATACAAACGTTAATTTTAGGGATTTAGTCACAAAAAGAATAAATCTAGATAAAAATCATTTGTATATTATACAAGAAATAGATGATGGAGTAGATTATATTAATGAAAATTTGAAGAATTCAAAAATACCTGTCCAAAAACAAGGGAACAACTCTGACAGCATTTCAATTAAAGAGGCTTTAAAGATATTGAAAAGTGGTAAAAAAGACAGATATATAATTATCAATGCTACACCATTAGAATTGAAAAAATTTTTTATGTTAGATCCTAAATTACCATATGTTTTTGATCAAACAATATATTTTAAAGATTATACTGATGAAGAATTATTAAAGCTATTTGAAGAAGAGCTACCAGAATATCACAAAAACAAAATAAAAGATGAATTTGAGAAAAGTTTTTTGATATATTTGGATAGAAATAGAAAATATTTCCCATTCAAAAATAAAGATTTAAGCATTTTTTTAGCAGGATATATAGCCAGAAAAGAAGAATTATTACTACCAAAAGATCAACATGATGAAAAATCGTTGAAAGATTTATGTGATAATTTAATTGGAATGGAGAACATAAAAGAGCAATTACAACAGTTAAACAGATTATTTGCATTAAAAAAGAAGTTAAATAAAAAAGGCATTGAAATTTCAAATTTAAACTTGCATATGATGTTTTTAGGAAATCCTGGAACTGGTAAAACAACAGTAGCAAGGATGATTGCTAAAATATTATTTGATTTAGGATATATACAAGAGAATAAAGTAATTGAAACATCAAGAAAAGATTTGGTAGCTGAATATATTGGACAAACTGCAATCAAAACTACTAAAACTGTTGAAAAAGCAATGGGAGGAGTTTTATTTATTGATGAAGCTTATTCTTTGAAATCATGTGAATCAGATCAGTATGGTGATGAAGCAATAAGTACATTAATAAAGTTAATGGAAGATTACAAAAATGATTTGGTTGTAATATTTGCAGGTTATTCTAAAGAAATGCAAGAATTTATTCATGCTAATTCTGGTATAAAATCAAGAATTGGCTATACATTTGAATTTGCTGATTATTCTACACAAGAATTATATAAAATTTTTGAATTAAAAATAAATGCAATGAATTTTACGATAGATGAAGAAGCTAAACAATATGTTATGAACCTACTTGAAGAAGGTAGAAAAAAGAAGGACTTTGGTAATGGAAGATTTGTTGATAATGCTATACAAAAAATTCTTATTAAACATTCAAATATTGAAAATTTAGATGAGGAAAATGTAACTAAATTTATTAAAGAAAGCATCCCAACATATGATGAAGTAATGTCATATTCTTCTGGAGTAAGAGAACCTGAAAAAATAGAAGAGCTATTTAATGATATTATAGGTATGAATGCACTGAAAAGACAAATCATTGAAATGGGAAATTATATAAAGTTTAAGAAAGAAGTAAACAAAACAGATGGAAAGACTTTACCAGATATGAATTTGCATATGATGTTTTTGGGAAATCCTGGTACAGGAAAGACAACAATTGCAAGAAAAGTTACTAACATGCTATATGATTTAGATTGTATAAAAATAAATAAATTAGTTGAAGTTGAAAGAAAAGACTTAATAGGAGAATATCTAGGTCAAACAGCACCAAAAATTCAAACCGTAATAGAAAGTGCATTAGGAGGAGTTTTATTTATTGATGAAGCTTATTCTTTGAAATCATGTCAATCAGATCAGTATGGTGATGAAGCAATAAGTACATTAATAAAAGCAATGGAAGATCATAAGGATGAGTTGGTAGTTATTTTTGCTGGATATACTAAAGAGATGCAGGAATTTATACATTCTAATTCTGGTATAAAATCAAGAATTGGTTATATAATAGAATTTGCTGATTATTCAGAAGATGAATTATATGAGATTTTAAAATTAAAAACCCAAAAAATAGGATTTGAAATAGATGAAGGCATTATGCCAAATATAATGGAAATATTAAAATTTGGAAAGCATAAAAGAGATTTTGGAAATGGCAGATTTGTTGATAATTTACTCACATCAATGTTAAAAAAACATTCTACAAATTACGAAAAAGAAAATCTGTTTATAATAGAAAAAGAAGATATTCCGACTATTGAGGAACTAATGGGAGAAACTTCAGGAGAAAGAAATCCTGATAAAATAGAAGAATTATTTGAAAGTATTGTTGGAATGGATAAAATAAAAGAACAGGTCATTAAACTAGGAAAATATATAAAATTTCAAAATGAATTATCGAAAATATCAGCTAAAAGATTACCAGATATGAGGTTGCATATGCTATTTAATGGTGATGCAGGAACAGGAAAAACAACAATGGCAAGAAAAGTAACAGAAATGTTATATAATTTGGGAGTTATAAGAGTAAATAAATTAATAGAAGTTAGCAGAAAAGATTTAGTAGGAGAATATACCGGTCAAACAGCACCAAAAACTCAAACCGTAATAGAAAGTGCATTAGGAGGAGTTTTATTTATTGATGAGGCTTATTCTTTGAAATCATGTCAATCAGATCAGTATGGTGATGAAGCAATAAGTACATTAATAAAAGCAATGGAAGATAATAGAGATGATTTAATTGTTATTTTTGCTGGATATACTAAAGAAATGAAAGACTTTGTTAATTCAAACTCTGGAATTGCTTCAAGAATAGGATATACATTTGAATTTGAAAATTATAAAGATGAAGAACTATACAAAATATTTGAAATAAAATGTAAGAAATACTCTTTAAAAATAAATAAAAATGTTAAAGAAAAGATTATGGAAGTATTAAAGTATTTTAGTAGTGTTGAAAACTTTGGAAATGGTAGGTTTGTTGATAAGCTATTACAAGAAATATTAGTAAAACACTCTATGAACGAAAAAATCGAAGAGAATCTTAATAAAATAATGGTTGAGGATATTCCAACTATAAAGGATATGGTAGAAAAAACATTTAGCAATGATGATAATTTAGTAATTCCAGCCGATATTGATAATGAAACTAGAAGAAAAATTGCTATACACGAATTAGGACATGCAATAATTCATTATATTTATAAAGGAGAAACAAATTTAAAGACTATTACAGTCATTCCAGAAGGGACAGGAGCTTTAGGATACGTATTACATACTATGCCTAAAACAAAAGTGATATATACCAAAAGGGATTATTTGGATGAAATTGAAGAATTATTAGCTGGTAGAGCAGCAGAAGATATGTTTTTAGGAAAAGATAATGTATCAAGTGGCTGTTGGAATGATTTAGAAAAAGTTGCAAATAAAATAGATTATATGTTTAATGCCTATGGAATGTCTGAAACTCTTGGATTGGTTAGTGCAAAAAATATAAAGCCAAGTTTAGAGATGCAACAAAAGTTAGATATTGAAAAAAAGAAAACATTGGATTCTTGTTATGAAAATGTAAAAAAAGTTCTGCAAACAAATAAAACGATGTTTGAAAAAGTACTGGATACACTTATGAAAAAAGGAACAATTACAGGTGAAGAATTTGCAGAGTTAGTAAAAAAATAAATGATTATAATAATTCATAATAAAAAATGATAATTGCTTATTATTAATGAGGTGATAAAATGAATTTTATAAAAAATCTTTTCTTTGATAATAAAAATATTGGAGAAAAATATGAGTTTAAACTTTTAAAAAAATATGGAAAATGTAATGAACTTAAAAAATATGGTATTAATATATTATTTATAACAGATACTCACAATTGTCTATCTGACTCAGAAGAATATCTAAAAAATATAAACAGTTCTAATTTTGATATTTGTATTACGTTAGGTGATATTAGCGGAAAAGACTTTGAAATTATAAAAAAATATATTCCTATTAGTAAAATATATGGAATTGTTGGAAATCATGATTCCATTGATTCACTAGAAAAAAATGGTATAACTAATATTAATGGAAAAGTAATTGAATGTAAAGGAATTAGAATTGCCGCAATAATGGGATCTAATAGATATAAAAATGGTAATTATGGAATGTTGACTCAAGAAGAATGTATTGAGTTAGAACAAAAAATGAAAGAAGCCGATATACTAGTTTCTCATGATAAAGCATTCATATTTGATAGACATGATAATGTCCATGATGGTTTAAAAGGAATAACAGATTATATTTATAGAAATCATATACCTCTACATATACATGGACATCTACACGAAGAATATGAAGAAATATTAAAGAATGGTACTAAAAGCATATGCTTATATCAAATAAAATTATTAAAAGTATAGGAGTGAAGTTATATATGGAATATATTGATGAAAAAAATACTGAATATGAGTTTTATAAAAATAATAGTACAGACCTAGTTTGGTGGGTTGATAGTCATAAAAAAATTGGAGAGCATCTATTTAGCTTTGATAAAAAGAAAATTTACAACTTATTTTATGATTACCCACATAATTTAACAGAAGAGGAAAAAGAAATTTTTGATAGAGAAAACCCTTATTGGAAGGAATTTTTTAAAGATAGAAGATAATATAATTCAAATTATCAAATTGAACTTGAAATACAGCGAATTTAAACAGGAATACTAAAAAATATAAAACATAATAGTAAAAATAATATTGAGATATAATCTAAACAAGCTATAGAAAGCAACAATTATAAGAAATACTTACAATTGTTGCTTATTTTCCCAATATAAATCACTTAGATTTTTCAATTCTATTCTAAAATCTTCAATTTGATTATCTGTATAATTATATCTTAATTCTCTAGCTTTTGCAGACCATTCCTTAAATTGTTTTTCTTTAAATTCTTTTGTGTGATTATAATGTAATCCATGCATTCTTTTATATTCTCTGTTATATTCCTTAAAAATTAAACTATTTTGTATTTTTTCTTTTTGTTTATTTAATGCACCAATTTGCTTGCAAGTTTTTCCAGTATTTTTATATAAGTTATTACAATATTTCTGGTCATTTCTACCTTTTTGATTTGGATTATTACTACTAGTTACAGGTATAAATAATCTACCACAATTTTCACATTTATTTATAACAAAATTATTTTGAATTACTTTAAATAATTCGAATCTAATTTGTTCTTCAGTGTTTTCTAATTCATATACTTCTTCTGCAACAATATTCTTTTCTTTCATAATTTCTATAATTTTTTCTACATCTAATTGTCTTTCTTTGATAGTTAAAGTCTTATCAACTATATATTTGGTTTTAAATTTTGTATCCAAAAATAATGCATGTGCAGGATTAGTGTTAAGATAATGAATATCGAATATTCTTTTTGCTTCATATAAGTATAATTTTTCTGGAACACTTAAGTTTCTAACTAAAGAATTATTAGAATATTTACTTATTAACTCTAATCGTTCTTTTAAATCAGATCTTTTTTCAATAAAATCATTTATTAATAAATCTCTTATAGTTTCAAAATATTTTATATATTCTTTATGCTTTTTATCTGAAATTTTATCAATATTATCAGTAAATTCGTGTAGTATAAGTTCTATTGTATATGGGTTTTCTTCTAAATCTTCATAAAGTTCTTTAGCATAATATTTGGGATTTTCAATAAAAACTCCAATTTGAGATTTAAACAGTAAATCTGTCCTAAATACTTTTGTATTATATGTTTTTACAATTAAATCAATTAAAACTTGAGTATAGAAATGTGTATATGGTGAAAATTCTAAACATGCTTTAACTATTTGAAACATTTTAAAGAAACAATCCAATTTTTCATCCATAGTATCTGCTTCTTTAGCAGTACATACAAGTTCTATTAATTGTGTATACATTTCTCTTAATTTATCAAAATCTTCATAATTCATTATAGCAAATTCATATAATTTATCTCCAATATTGTATTCAAAATTTCCTAAAGCACCAAAATATTCTCCGAGTATTTTTTAGTATAATTTTATTATTGTTAATTGCAAAATTACTTACCATATAAGCATTTCCTCCATTTGAAAAATAGAATATAGTTATTTTAATTTTTAAGTTATCTATAGACTTGTAAAAATCTATTTACAATACTATTTTAGCACCTTATAATCGGATTATCAATATAGAAAATAATATTTTATAATACTTATTTTCTATTTGTAATATAGTACATTGAAAATTGAATAACAATCTGTAAGACATATAATGAAACTTCTGCCTGGCTAACATGATGTAAAGGGGTAGTTCGCAAGAAGCGGAATGAGGGCAAATCTCATATGGGTATTTAAGTTACCGCTTACAGTTTTTATATAAGTCTTTAGTAATAAGTACAAACAATATAACAATATAATTAAAAATGGAAAGGTAGGTGGATACTCTGGAAAAAAGGAACAATAAAGATACAAATATGAATAAAAAAGCAAAAGACAAATTACCATTTGCAGTTTTTATATGTCCTAAGTCAAATATTGGTGAAAATGAAGATTATAAACAGGTATTCACCGATATTATTTCAGATAGGATAAAAGAAAAATATAAGTAAAAGCAAGAACAAAAATTCGTAAAAGTGTTGAAAGATAGTTGAAGATATGATATAAATATAATAAATTAGAAAAAATCGAACTAACAAGGAATACTTGTCAGTTCAAAATGAAGGAAATAGACTGATTAAAAGAAACATTGATTATTATAATTTTGAAGTGATAATTGAATTAGAATGTTAGAAAAGTTAATTTGCAAGTTCGAAACTAAAGAGAAAGATAAATTGAATATATATGAAATTAAAGAAAGGAGTTTCAATATGGGAAGTGATTTAGTAAATAAAACAGAAAAAGATTTTGAAAGTATTAAACATAGAGATGAGAATGGAGTAGAATTTTGGTATGCTAGAGAATTAATGACCATGTTAGAATATAGTAAATGGGGAAATTTTAAAAATGTAATAAATAAAGCAAAAGAAGCCTGCAAAGGTAGTGATATTGCGGAAGAAGAACACTTTGCCGACGTCGGGAGGGTGTTAAAAGTTGGAAATAATGCAGATATGGAAGTTGATGATGTAAAGTTGACTAGATATGCTTGTTACTTAATTGCACAAAATGGAGATAGTAGAAAAAAAGCAATAGCACTTGCTCAAACGTATTTTGCTGTACAAACCAGAAAACAAGAAATAACAAGGCAAGAATATGAACAATTAAGTGAAGATGAAAAAAGATTATATACAAGACAAAATGTAAAAGATAAAAACAAGTATTTATTTAATACTGCAAAATTAGCAGGTGTAAGAAATTACGGAAAATTTAATAATTATGGCTATAGAGGATTATATAATGGAGAAACAGCTAAAGATATTGCAAACAGAAAAGGTATATCAGAAAAAGAAGATATATTAGATTATATGAGTAGTACAGAACTTGCAGCTAATTTATTTAGAATTACACAAACTGATGAAGTTCTAAAAAACAAAAATATAAATAATGAAAATGATGCTTGTAAGACTCATCATAATGTAGGACAAGCAGTTAGACAAACTATAAAAAGAATTGGAGGTACAATGCCTGAAGATTTACCTACACCAAGCAAAAGTGCAAAGCAAATTGAAAAAGAGAAACAGAAACAAATAAAAGTAAAGGACAAAAAAGATTAAAATAACAAAAAAATTCGGTTGGTTAGTTATGGGAACCAACTGGTAACAAATTGTTACCAATTGAAATAAAAGAATGTTTTGCTGACAACATAAAGCATTGTCGAAATGGTATGAGGCGCTAGATAAATTGATATGGATGCAAATTGTAGCCATCTAAAAAAGTTCTAAAATTTTAAGAAAAATCTTGAAATTTTAGAACTTTTTATATATAATAGCAACAATAAAATATAACACATATTAAATGTTATTGATACATTACAAAAATGGAGGTAATCTATGAAAAAATCTAATGAAGAGAAAAGAGTGGTAATATATTGTAGAGAAAGTCGAGACGACTATGGAGAAAACTATGAAAGAATAGAAACACAAAGAGACTTACTAGTTAAATATTGTAAAAGTCATGGTTATACAAATATAGTAGATATTATAATGGATGATGACAAAAGTGGAACAGACTTTAGCAGATTCGATGATATTAGAGAAAGAGCGAAGAATAAAGAAATAGATGTTATTGTTTTCAAAAACTCTGCGAGGCTTGGAAGAAATCAAAAAGAAGCATTAGATTTTGTAGAATATCTTGAAGAACAAGGTGTAGAAATAATATTTGAAGATGAACAATACAATGAGGAAATGTTTGGCTTGTATGCATGGTTTAATGAAAGAAGAGCAAGAGATGATAGTAAAAATATAAGAAGAAATTTAAGGCACAAAATAGAAGAAGGAGATTTACTTGTTAAAGCGATATATGGATACAACAAAGATGGAAAAATTTTAGTAATTAATGAAGAAACAGCTCCAGTAGTACAAGAAATATTTGAATTATATTCTAAAAGTTGGGGGTATCAAAAAATTGCAACACATTTAAATAAAAAAGGAATTCCAACACCATCACAATCGAGAAATTTTGCGAATGCAAAACAAACAGCCAATTGGAAAGCACAGCATATAGTAAGAATATTAGATGATAGAAGATATATTGGAGATTATGTAGGACGGGCATACGGAAAAATTAAGTTTTAAGTCAAAGAAAACAAGAGTAAAGTCGCCAGAGGAATGGACTATAATAGAAAATCATCATGAACCAATTATAGATAAAGAATTATTTGAGAAAGTTCAAAAAATTAGAAAAAAAAGAAAAAAAGAAAGTGATAAAATAAATAATGGATTTAAGTTTGTAGATACAGAAAACAATTTATATTCAGGACTTTTATATTGTGGAAGATGTGGAACTCCAATGTATAAAAGAAAAGGTACAAGTGGTACAAGGAAAAGACCAGATAGCTATTTGTGCAAAAAATATAGCAATGAAGGAGCAATCAAAGAAGATATCAGAAAAGACTATGGTTGTAGACCACATAGAATAAGAATAGAATATTTAGATCAAATAGTAAATGCATATATAGATAATTTAATAAGCAATCCAGAATTTAAAAGTTTTGTAATGGACAATGTAAAAGCTATAAGTACAAATAAGGTAACTCTAGAAAAGGATTTAAATAAATCAAAACAAACATTAGAAAAGTTAGAAAAACAATTTAAGCAAGTATATGAAGATAAGTTAAATGACTTAATTCCAGAATTTATATATAAAGATAAAAAACAGGAATTAGAAAAGAAGATACAATATGAAAAAGAAAAATTGCAAGAAGCGGAAGGTAAATTCAATACACTAAACAAATTAGAAGATAAAGAAGATTTAATATTTAAAGCAATAAATGATATAAAGAAAAATGGATTAACAAAAGAAGAATTATCAAGGCTATTTGATAAAATAGTAGTGTTTGATTCACAAGAGATAACACCAGAAACAAAAAAAGAATACAATTTAACAGAAACAATGTATAAAGAACTGTACGAAAACGGAGGCTTAGCATTTCATTTGAAATTTATGTACCCACAAACAATCACAAACAGGAGGTTGTGAAATTGGATCAAGACCGATAGATTTGCATTTAAAAGCATTTGAGAAATTAGGAATTCATATAAACCAAAATTATGGGAATATAACATGTAGTACAGAAAAAATAATAGGAAGTAAAATAGATTTTGACTTTCCAAGTGTAGGAGCAACAGAAAATGCAATATTGGCAAGTGTGCTAGCAGAAGGTAAAACAATAATAACGAATGCTGCAAGAGAGCCGGAAATCATAGATTTACAGAATTTTTTGAATAAAATGGGAGCTAAAATAAAAGGAGCTGGCACAAATGAAATAGAAATAGAAGGTGTTAAAAAATTAAAAGAGATAAGTTATAATGTAATGCCAGATAGAATAGAAGCGGGAACATTTTTGTGTTTAGCAGCAATAACAGGTGGAAAAATTAAATTAGAAAAAGTAAATTCAAATTATTTAACACCAGTAATTGCAAAATTAGAAGAAGCAGGATGTGAAATAAAAATACAGAAAGAAATAATAGAAATAATAAGTCCAAAGAAATTAAAGGCAATAGATATAAAAACAATGCCTTATCCAGGATTTCCAACAGATATGCAATCAATAATGGCGGCAACATTTACAATAGCAAAGGGTACAACAGTAGTAGTAGAAAACATATTTGAAAATAGATATAAGTATGTACAAGAATTAAATAAAATGGGTGCGAAAATTATAGTTGAGGGAAAAAGTGCAATAATTAGAGGTGTTAGGAAGATATATGGAGCGACTGTAAAAGCAACAGATTTAAGAGGTGGTGCAGCATTAGTTTTGGCTGGATTATCTGCAAAAGGAACAACAGTTGTTGAAAATATAGAGTATATATTGAGAGGCTATGAAGATTTTGATAAAAAAATAAGAGCTTTAGGTGGAAATATAGAAATTTCAGAAGTATTATAAGTATAGTATAATAATGAGGTATCTTGTATAAAGGTACCTCAAAAAATTTTAAAAAAAATCTTAAAAGGTCTAGAAAAAAGTATTATATATGTGTTAAAATAGAAAAAGTGAAAAAATAGGAAAAATTTAGTCTAAAAAGGAGGAATGAAAAATGAAAACAAAAAAATCAAAACATTCAGATAATAAAATAAATATGTATTATGAACAAGAATTCCAACTAGAACAAGATAGACTAAATAATGTAGATAAAAAAAAGATAAAAGAAAGAGAAAAAAGAATAAAACAAATGAATAAAGAAAAATCAAAGATAGAGGAAAAATTTGATTTTGATACAGAAACTGTAATTGGAATGACAAATAAGAATAACCAAGCTAAAAGAAAAGAAATACAAAAACAATTTGATAAACAAGAAAGGATAAAACAAAAGAGAAAAAGAAAAATAAAAAGATTTTTAAAATGGACAAGTATTATATGTATAATATCAGGAGGAACAGCATTTGCTTTAGTTTCACCAATATTTAATATAAAGGAAATAAATGTAACAGGAAATAATATAGTAAGTTCAGAAACAATAGTAAGTATATCTGAATTGAGTAAAGAACAGAATATATTCAAATTTTTTAATAAGAAAGTTGTAGAAAATGTAAAAACTAATCCTTATGTAGAAACGGCAAAAGTTAAAAGAAAATTACCAAATAAAGTGGAAATACAAGTAGAGGAAAGAGAAAGAACTTTTAATATAGAATTTATGAATGGATATGCTTATATAAATAATCAAGGATATATATTAGAAATATCACAAGAAAAACTAGATTTGCCAGTTATACAAGGTGCCAAAACATCAGAAGAAAAGATAGTACCAGGAAATAGATTGGATAAAGAAGATTTAGAAAAATTAGAAACAGCAATAACAATAACAAAAATTTGGAAAAATAACGAAATAGAACAAAAAATAACAAGCATAGACATAACAGATAGATTAGAGTATACAATGTATGTTGAAGAAGAAAAACAAAAAATATATTTAGGAAATGATACAAACTTAAATAATAAAATTTTATGGGTACAAGCAATAATGAAAGATAATAAAGGGATAGAAGGAGAAATATATGTAAATGGTGATTTGAATGATA
>OLRY01000702.1_pt1 | contig 40575 bp, 29 predicted proteins | sample 1672541 | NCBI WGS metagenome assembly OLRY01 (sample SAMEA3136697, study PRJEB25190) | human gut metagenome | biome: human gut; feature: human-associated habitat; material: faeces | place: Austria | collected 2013 | reverse complement strand
TGTTTGACTTCGCAGCCGACGCGAGAGATCAGGGCGGCGAGCCGGGCATGAACCACAAAGGGCTTGTGACCTTCGACCGCAAGACGAAGAAGGACAGCTTCTATTTATACAAGGCGTTCTGGAGTGACGAGCCGTTCGTGCATATCGCCGGGAAGCGCATGGCTGACCGCACGGGTGCAGAGACGAAGGTGAAGATCTACACGAACCAGCCGCATGTGAAGCTGTACAACAACGGCAAGGTGATGGGCGAGGCGGATGCGGATAAGGTAGTTACCTTTACGGTTCCGCTTTCCGATGTGAACAAGCTGGAGGTGCGCGCGGGCAAGCTGCGCGACACGGCGGTGCTCAGAAAGGTGAGCAGCCCGAATCCGTCCTATAAACTGAAAAAGGATAAAAACAGGCAGAAGAGCAACTGGGTATAAGGCGCTTATCCTGCTGTAGAAAAAAGAAAGGAGTCTGTGGAAATGAGTAATAATTCTGCAAAGACGACCGGGCAGGACGGCATGAACCGCGCGAAAGCGTATCAGCTTGTGCTTTTCCCGCTGAACAACGGCGCGACAAATGTATACTTTGTGTTAGTGCTTTCCTACATCGCGATGTTCGGCAACGGCGTGCTCGGCCTGTTGATGGCGTTTGCGACTATCATGGTGACGGCGATGCGTCTCTGCGATGCAATCACCGATCCGATCATTGGCGCGCTGATTGACCGCACCAGCGGCAAATTTGGCAAATTCCGTCCGTTTATGATCATCGGCAACCTTGTCATGGCGGCGAGTGTGCTGGTGCTGTATCTGTTTACCCCGCTGATCCCGGAATCTATGATGTGGCTGCGCTATGTGCTGTTTGTGCTGCTGTATTTTATCTGGGTGATCGGTTATACCTTCCAGACCTCCTGCACCCGTTCCGGGCAGACGGTTCTGACAAATGATCCGAAGCAGCGCCCGATGTTTACGCTGTTCAATACGGTTGGAAGCCTTATCGGTATGGGGGCGATGCAGTTCCTGGCACCGATCATCCGTTCCAACGTTGGCGACTACAACACGGCGGAATTTTACCGTGTGCTCGCCCCGCTTGGCATCGTGATCTCGATCGTGCTGACGATCCTGGCAGTGATCGGTATCTGGGAGAAGGACCAGCCGAAGTATTACGGCATCGGCGGAGCAAACGCCGAGAAGGTAAAGGTTTCCGAGTACATTGCAATTATCAAGGGCAACAAGCCGATGCAGCGTCTGATGGTTGCCGGTGCGGGCTGTAAGCTGGCACTCGCTATCGCCACAAACGTGTCCGTACTGTGTATGCTGTACGGCTGTATGATGGGAGATTACGACGGACTGTATCTGCCGATGATGGTGCTCGGCTATGCATGCTCGGCGCCGTTCTTCCTGCTGACGATCCGCACTTCTCAGAAGGAGGGGCAGAAGGCATCTCTGGAGAAATATGTGCGCCTGGCGCTGATCATGTACGTAGGCGTGCTTGTACTGCTGCTCTTCTGGAGGCAGGGCGACCCGGCATTCAACCTTTCCCTTATGGGAGAGAATGGGCTTTCCATTAATCTGTACACGATCCTGTTTATCGTATTCTTTGGCATCGGCTATGGAGCGTACTATTCTACTGCAGATATGCCGATCCCGATGGTTGCGGACTGCTCGGACTACGAGACGTACCGCTCCGGCAAATATATTCCGGGTATCATGGGTACGCTGTTCAGTCTGGTAGATAAGCTGGTTTCCTCGCTCGCTACCACGGTTGTTGCGATTGCGGTATCGTTTATCGGTCTTTCTGACCTTCCGGCAGCAGAGACGCCGTATGCGCCCGGCATGAACTGGGTGGTGATCGTGCTGTTCTGCATCATCCCGATGCTGGCATGGATCGCGACGCTGATCGCGATGAAGGGCTACACGCTGACCGGATCAAAGATGAAGGAAATCCAGGCGGTGAACGCGGCAAGAAAAGCGGCGATCGCTGACGGCAAGACGATGGAGCAGGCGATGAAGATGTATCAGACCATCGATCAGGTTCCGGCGGAATTTAAATCTTAATGGAAAGCTGCCGCGAATAGTAGTTTTTAACAATAATTTTGTACAATTTTGTATGATTTCTCATTTGTAAAATTGACATTTCTATATTATAATAGGGTATAGAAGTGGCGGAATGACCGCTGAATGCGATATCCTGACGGATATACGCTTCGGCGGTCGTTTTTATGATATTAATGGGGGAGGAAGAGCGATGCTTCTGATTGCAGTCGTGGACGATGACACGAAAGAAATGCAGGAACTGGTTGACTGTGTGGAACATTATTTTAATGCAAAGGGAGAGGAGCACGTGATCCACCGGTATTATGACGGTGTGGAGTTTATCCGCAGCCGGGAGCTTTATAATATCGTATTCCTAGATATCCGTCTGGGCGAGATGGACGGGCTGGATGCGGCGAAATTCCTGCGCATTGTCAACAAGGAGGCGCAGCTTATTTTCGTGACGCATATGGCGCAGTTTGCCATACGCGGCTACGAGGTGGACGCGATGGACTTTATCATCAAGCCGATTGATCAGTTTTCCATCGACCGCGTGCTGGAGAAGGCGATCAAGCGCATCAGCGACAGTACCAATGTTACGCTTGCTTTAAAAACCTCGGACGGCATCGTGAGCATTCCCTCGAACAGCATCTATTTCGTGGAGGTGTACGACCATGACCTCATTTACCACACCGAGCAGGGCGATTACAAGGTGCGCGGCAGGCTGGGCGAAGTGCGCAAAAAGCTGGACGACCGCAATTTTATCCAGTGCAACCGCTCCTATCTGGTAAATATGCGCCACATTAAACGGGTAGGAAGCGATTTTGTGGAAGTAAACAACGAGCGCGTGCAGATTTCAAAGTCGCATCAGAAGGAGATAGAGCAGCGCTTCATTAACTTTCTGGGGAAAAGCGTATGATGACGCCGGTCTGGTGGATCCGGGAGATAGACTGGCGCATATCCTCCGGGATCATCTTTTTCATTCATCTGGTCATGTGGAACAAGGCGGAAAAGAAGCGTTCCTTTGGTGCGCGCATCTTTCTGAGCTTCGTCCTTCTGTGCGCGGCAAGCTGGTGTATGCGCTACACGCTGGAGGTCGTCCTGTCCCAAAAAGTGCTGGTTGCCATCGGCTACAGCTTTTATATTATGGTGCTGAGCCTTCTGTTTGTTCTCTGTGCCCGGTTTTGCTATCATATTTCCAACGACGCGGCGATTTTTAACAGTATCATAGCGCTCACGATCTACCGGATATCGTGGGATGCGGTAAAGCTGATCTCGGCGATCCCGGTCAGTCCGGACGCTACCTGGACAGGCGGAAGCCCCTTTCAGTCGATCATGTCCTATATGCTGTATGTGCTTATTGAGGTGTGCTGCCTGAAGGTATATCAGTATTTTGTACATCGCGAGGTTTCCTTCCCTCTGAAAGCGATCAGGTGCATATTTGTTGTCATTCTTCTCAGCCAGATGCTGCTGGAGTTTATGTATCAGCTTTTGTTTCCGAAAAAGCTGACAGATTCCGGAATGTTGTTTTTCCTCACGGCGCTTCTGTACAGCGTCGTAAACTTTATTTTGCTGATGTTGATGGCGTATCTGTCGCTTCTGCAGCACGAAAACTTAAGTATGCAGAATTTTATCAGCAGCAAGCAGCGTTATTATGAGATCAGCCGTGAGGGAATCCTGTCGCTGCAGATTAAATGTCACGATCTGAAGCATTACGTCAACCTGCTGCGATCGACAGAGGGGCAGCGGCAGTTCCAGAAGTACCTGGACAGCCTGCGGGATTCCATCGACGAATTTAATACGGTGGTGGATTCCGGCAACAAGAGCCTGGACGTGGTGCTCACGGAGAAAAATATCATCTGCTCCATGAACGGCGTGCGCTTTACCTACATTGTGGATGGAAAGCTCTTTTACTGCCTGACGGACATGGAAATCTATGCGCTCTTTGGAAATGCGATGGACAATGCGCTGGAGGGAATGGAGCATGTTGAGCATCCGGAGAAGAAGTTTATCTCCATGCGGGCGGCAAGACGCGACGATATGGTGATCCTGGTGGTGGAAAATTATTTCGAGCATGAGCTGAAATTTGAAAACGGTCTTCCGATCACCACCAAGGAGGAAGAACATCACCACGGCTTCGGGCTGCGCTCGATCATTGCGATCGCGCAGCAGCACGGCGGAAACGCTTCCGTGGAGGCGGAGGGAAATACCTTCCGGCTGACGGTATCCATGCGGATCGAGCCGGAGGAGTAAGGTGAAGCAACGGTATAGTCTGGAGAAAGTTAATGTATCCTAAAGGGCATCGTGATATGCTGCTTCCGGAGGATCAGCACTCCAGCGAAGCTCGTATTCCGGATTACGAAAATCAAAATCCTCTGTAAAAAGATATGTCAGCAGAATGATATCCGGTTTTTCTTCCGGGAAGTATTTTTCCACAGATCCATTTTCGGGGAAAGGGATCACTGTGGAAAGATAGTGCTGCCTAGGCAGATGAAGATAGCGGCGATCGTTTCTGATATCCCGCTCCTCCGGCTGAATATCTGCGAAAATATAATTTTGGTAGCTGTTGCCCGAACGACGGGAAAGGATACCGATCTCAGTGCCTGCTGTTAGTCCTTCACGCTTGATATCCAGCAGGAAACGTTTTGAAAGCGTTCCATATTTTCGATATGTTATGCGGTCGCCTGCCGGTGTCAGCAGATAGTGCTTTTCGGGCAGAACTTCAGAGACGGGGAGGCTGCTTTTTCTGAGCCGTTCGCAGCGGGACATTTTTTGCTGGAGCATTTCTGATTTTTCAAGAAACTGTTCCAGCTTTTCTATTTTCTGTTTCACCGCCTCTATGCCGTAGGCAATCTGTTCACGGAACTGGATCCTCTGGGTGGCCGGATCGATATAGTTGTGCAGAAGCTCAAGCGGAACACCAGCCTCCACATAATGTTGGATAGAGCGGACCAGACTGCCCTGTGCGAGCGTGTAATAGCGGTAGGAATTATCCGGATCGATCCAGACAGGGGACAGGACGCCGATCTTCTCATAGTAGCGCAGCGATTTGGCATTGACGCCCGTCAACTGGGAGAATTCACCGATCGTAAATAAATTATCTGTTTTTTCCATTTTATACTTGACCTTCCCATAATGGTATACCTTATAGTATAAATACAAAATATAGTTTCGTCAATGGAAAACGGGAAATGAAAAAGACCGGGGCAGGCGTCTGCGTCGGATATTGCATAGTACACAAAAATAAAAAATATTTGCGGATGAAAATCGTGAATTTGCGAAAATAAAATCGGTTTGCGTCGAAAATCAGAAGAGTGCCGAAAAATGGGTGCTCTTCTTTTTTGTGCAAAATTATGCTATGATTGAAAAAATAAACCAATCGTGTGAGTATTGGTAAAAGGAGGATAAGTGTATGAAGAGAACCATGAAAAAAGCTGTCAGCGTGATGACCGCAACAGCGATGGCTGCATCTCTGACGGCGACGGCTTTCGCGGAAGAGAGCGCATCAGAGTACATTGCAGCGCCGTACACGGTGGAGGAGGGCGTCGAGTGCCCGACTGAGTACTTGGCGCCGGTATTCTACGAGAATGCAGACGGCCCGACCATCGGCGTGACGCTTGTTGGCGTGATCCAGCAGGACGGTCTGTATTTTAAAGACAGCGATAACGATCAGGAGCTGGATGTATTTGAGGACTGGCGTCTTGGCTCGGAGGAGCGTGCGGCGGACCTGATTGGAAAGATGACGCAGGAGCAGCGTATCGCGCTTCTGAAAAATGCGCTGGTAACCAGCCCGTCTGCGACAACGGCGGACGAGGTGTATGACGAGGAGGGGAATGTTATCCTCAGCCAGCTCGTGATGCTTCCGGTGGAGGAGGATGAAAACGCAGAGGAAGAGGGCGAAGCAGACCCGATGGCGGCGCTCGGCTCCGCCTTTGATTATTCAAATGTGACGGTGGCAGAGGTACGCTCCGGTGTTCTCCGTAAGGATAACGATACGGAGACAGGCGCACTCTTTAACAACGCGCTGAACCAGCTGGCCGAATTTACGGCGGTATCAAAGGGCGAAGTAAATATTCCGTTTATGCTGATCTCCAATCCGATGCTCACCGGATATCCGGCAACACAGGGCTTTGCGGCGGCTGCGATCGGCGATGGAAATTATGATCTGATTCAGAAGTTTGCGGAGCTGGATGCAGAAATCTGGGATGCAAAGGGTATCCGTCAGATGTATGGTCCGCAGATCGACCTGATTACGGATCCGCGCTGGAGCCGTAACGAGACGACCTATACCGAGGATCCGGAAGTAATGTCCGGTATCGCAAATGCGTTGGTTGTCGGCTATCAGCACGGTACAGACGGCGCGCAGGACGGCGATGTTGGTCTGATCATGAAGCATTTTCCGGGCGATGGCGCTGCGGAAAATGGATTTGAATCGCACTATGGCATGGGACAGTGGCGCATTTACGCTACCGAGGGCTCCCTGGAGAAATATCAGCTCGTTGGCTTCCAGGCTGCAGTAGACGCAGGTGTTGCAGGTATCATGCCGAGCTACAGCCGTCCGGCTACTGACGGACGCAGCGCAGCACAGAGCTATAAGGGCGTTGAGATCACTCCGGAGGAAATCGGAAGTGCATACAATACCACGATGCTTCAGACGCTGCTGAAGGATACGATGGGCTTTGACGGCTTTATTAACTCCGATTCCAACATTATTACAAACCAGTTCTGGGGCGCAGAGGATATGACTGAGGCGGAGCGCTATGCGGCTGTTATCAACGCGGGCTGCGACGTTGTCGGCGACGGCTTCAGCGCAACGATGGATCTGACGTCTGTTACGGAAGCGGTGACATCCGGTCTGGTGACAGAGGAAGCATTTACACGCGCAACCACAAACCGTATGGTATCCTATTTCGATATGGGTATGTTTGACAACCCGTACCGCGATGCGGCAGAGAGCAAGGCGCTCGGTGAAGAGAAGGCGGACGAAATTTCCGCTATGAAGACAGAAATAAACCAGAAATCGGTTGTTCTGATGAAGAACCATGAGAACGCACTGCCGCTTTCCGATACCTCCAAGAAGGTTTATGTTGCATCCTTTACGGCAAACGGAGAGGATGAGACGGCTCTGGAAAACTGGACGGCTGCCTTTGAAGGCGCCGGCTACACGCTTGTTGAAAGTGCAGAAGAAGCGGACATCGCATTCCTGGATGTGGTTCCGGGCGGCGTTTCCATGAGCGCGGAGTACATGGCAGTTCTGGACCTGGCAGACGGTCTGGAGGTTGACCAGGTGAGCACGGAAGACCAGACAGAAAAGACCGGCGAGACAGTTGATGTTACAACGCTGTCTGACGTGGATGATATTGCGGAAATCGCAGATGCGGTACATGCAAACGGCGGTATCGTGGCGGCATCTGTAAACATCTCTAATCCGTGGATTCTGACGAATCTGGAGCCGTACTGTGACGCTCTGCTCGGTTCCTTCTCCACATCGGTAGAGGGACGCATGGATGTTCTGACCGGCGCTTACAATCCGACCGGTAAGCTTCCGGTAACGATGGTATCCTGTGATGCGGTGATCGCAGTAAACGATACGGATATCGACGGCACGACTTATCCGGTTTGCGTATCCCCGAACGATGTTCCGGGTTACGACAAGGACCAGTACATCGCAGAGGACGTGCTTGCACAGTCCCCGTCCGGCAGCTATGCTTACCAGGATGCGGACGGCAACGTATATGCTCTGAACTATGGTCTGAGCTACGATGCGGCAGAGTAAAAACTGACCAAAATGACAGGGCGGGAGTCTGCGCTGAAAAAGACATATTACACAAAAATGAATCCGACTCGCGGTAAAAACAGTGCTATTTGCGGCAAAAAATAGCGCTTGCGTCGGAAAAATGGGAGTGTCCGTATTTTGCGGGCACTTCTTTTTTGTGCAAAAGTGTGATATGCTAGGGAAAATGAACCAATGACCGTGCGTATTGGTTTAATTTTACAAAACTTCATATCAAAAGGAGGATAATTGTATGAAGAAAACTATGAAAAAGGCTGTCAGCGTGATGACCGCTACCGCGATGGCAGCGTCTCTGACGGCAACTGCTTTTGCAGAAGAAGGCGGAGCAGAGTACATTGCAGCGCCGTACAGCATCGACGCAGAGCAGCAGGGACCGACGGAGTATCTTGCCCCGGTGTTCTATGAGAACGCGGACGGACCGACCATCGGCGTTACGCTTGTTGGCGTGATCCAGCAGGACGGTCTTTACTTCAAAGACAGCGACAACGACCAGGAGCTGGATGCATTTGAGGACTGGCGTCTTTCCACAGACGAGCGTGTGGCGGACCTTCTCACAAAGCTGAACAGAGAGCAGCGCGTAGGATTGCTGGTAAATCAGCTTATGTGCAGCCCGACCGCAAAATCAGCGGAAGAAGTTTACGATGAGGAAGGCAATGTGATTTTCAGCCAGCTTATGACGGTAACTCCGGATGCGCTGCATATGGTACTTGCAGAAGAAGAGGAAGAGGGCGAAGAAGGAGATTTTGCTTCGAAAGCTGCAGGAGCAGCGGCAGGCATGGGTGCGGAAGCACGTCCGAACAGCACCGGCGAGATGCTTACCTTTGAGAGCCGTTCCGGCGTACTTCGTGTGACAACGGATGCAGAGACCGGCGCACTGTGGACAAACGCAGTAAACATGACGGCAGAGTATGCGGCAGTTGCCAAGAGCGAGCCGACTGTGCCGTTTACCATCATTTCCAACCCGCAGGCAATTTATGAGGCTCCGGGTACCCAGGGCTATGCAGCCGCTGTTATGGGCGATGTTGCAGCGGGCGGAGACTACAGCCTGATCGAGCGCTGGGCAGATATCGACAGACAGGTATGGGATGCAAAGGGCATCAGCCGTATGTACGGTCCGCAGATCGACCTTATCACAGACCCGCGCTGGAACCGCAACAACGGTACTTATTCTGAGGTTCCGGAAGTAACGGCGGGCATCGCTTCCGCACTGGTATCCGGTTATCAGACGGGAACAGACGGCGCGCAGGACGGCGATGTCGCTCTGATCATGAAGCACTTCCCGGGTGACGGCGCAGCTTACAACGGCTACGAGTCCCACAATAAGATCGGTGAGTGGCGTGTATACCAGACTGAGGGTTCTCTGGAGAAATATCAGCTTCCGGGCTTTGCAGCGGCAATCGACGCAGGCGTTGCGGGCATTATGCCGGGTTACAGCCGTCCGGCGGACGAAGGCACCTACGGCAGCGTGGCACAGAGCTACCAGGGCGTGGAGCTTGACCCGGAACAGCTTGCAAATGCGTACAACACCACCATCCTTGGCACATTGCTGAAGGATACGATGGGCTTTGACGGCTTTATCAATACCGATTCCGGTATCGTGGAAATGGGTATGCAGTTCGGTGCGGAGGATCTGACCGTTCCGGAACGTATCGCGGCAATCATCAACGCAGGTTCTGATGTAATCGGCGACTGGTTCAGCGGCATTAACTGGGATGCTTTCTACGAAGCATATGACCAGGGTCTCATCGAGCAGGAAGCGCTTGACCGTGCAAACGGCAATACGCTGGCGGCTGTTTTCGATATGGGACAGTTTGAGAATCCGTATAAGGATGTAGAAGAGAGCAAGGCAACCCTGGATGGTCTGGCAGCAGATATTGAAGCAATCGGTACTGAGCTGAGCCAGAAATCCGTTGTTCTGATGAAGAACCATGAGAACGTGCTTCCGCTGGCAGATACCTCCAAGAGCGTTTACGTTGCATCCTTCACCAACGCGGGCGAGGATGAAGCAGCTCTGGAAAGCTGGACGGCAGCATTTGAAGCGGCTGGTTACACCATCGCAGGCAGCGCGGAAGAAGCGGACATCGCATTCCTGGATGTAGTTCCGGGCGGCGTTTCCAACAGCAACACTTTCATGAATGTTATCGACCTGGTAGACGAGCTGGAGGTTGACGAAGTAAATCATCCGACAGATGCATCCAAGACAGGTGAGACAGTAGAAGCTACCACTCTGATGGATGTAGAGGATATTCCGGGAATTGCAGACGCGGTACATGCAAACGGCGGTATCGTAATCGCTTCCATCGACATCAGCAGCCAGTGGATCCTTACAAACCTTGAGCCGTACTGCGACGGTCTGATCGGTTCCTTCAAGACTCCGGTTTCCGCACGTATGGATGTGCTCACAGGCGCTTACAACCCGACCGGTAAGCTTCCGGTAACGATGGTTTCCTGCAACGAAGTGATCGCAGTAAACGAAGTGACCGCAGAAAACGGCGAGACCTATGAAATCTGTGTATCCCCGAACGATGTTCCGGGTTATGACAAAGACCAGTATATCGCAGAGGATGTGCTTGCACAGTCTCCGTCCGGCAGCTTTGCATACCAGGATGCAGACGGCAACCTGTACAGCGCATGGTATGGTCTGAGCTATGATTCCGCAGAAGCGGCTGCAGAGGATGCAGCAGAAGAAGCTGCAGAGACAGAAGCAGTAACCGAGGCGGCTGAAACAGAAACAGAGGCGGCGTAACGTCACATTCAGCAGCTTTGCAATTCAAAATGGAGGTATCCGTATCTTGCGGATACCTCCGCTGTATTTTAAAATTATCTGCTTGTGCGGCTTCTGATCCAAAGGCTCGTCTGCATTGCAATAAAACGTATGCAAATGTTCTGCTGGATTGCAGCTGAACTGGCGGGTGATTTTGCGCCGGAAAAGACAGATTACACAAAAACGAAGATAAATTACGACGAAATATGCTTATTCACGACACAAATACACATTCACGACAGAAAAAGGCGGATATCTGTTTTTTTGGGTGCTTCTTTTTTGTGCAAAAGTGTGGTATTCTATTCTATATAAAATAACAATATTAAGGGGTGTCCTGTCGGGGCTTTCCCCTTCGGTGAAAGGAGAATGATTTATCATGAAAAAGAGATTTGTTGTAGCGCTGATGGCAATGATGATGGTTCCGGCAACCGTATCTGCAGCAGACGTAAATATGGAGCTGAATTATGAAGCAGCTCCGGAGGATTACGAGGGTACCTGGACGCTGGTAAATGCGTACACCGCAGACGACGGCGTTATTGATGTGGCTGAGGATGCCTGCACACTGGAGCTTGAGCTGAGCATTGATGCAAACAAGCTGGTAGACGAGGCTGCTTACATCCATGCAGACGCGATCAACCTCAAGGGAACCATGTCCTTCTCTCATGACGACATCGATGTAGACGATTACAAGTGCTCCGGAAGCTGGGAGAACTGGACAACCGTAGATGTTGTCGGCGAAGGCGAGTGCAATTTCAGTGGTGCAGATAAATTCAAAATCCGTGACGACGACGAGGGCGTTTTCTTCGACGTAATCACAGGCGTTGAAATCGACGACATGGAGCTTTTCGATGTAATCGGCCTGAACGCAGACGGACAGCTCATCGTTGGCTACTCTGAGGATCACATCGAGAAGGATGCTGACGCAGAGTGGGAGTACGCTTACATTTTCGAAAAAGCAGAGTAAGGGAAAGATTATCAGATGCAGCTGGCATGAGGAAAGGCTGTCTGATGTGGCTGGCATAAGGCAAGACCATCCGATGCGGCTGGTATACAGAAGATAATTGGTTACTGTGAACGGAGTGAACAGTAACGATAATTGTGCAGGGAGAGAGATCCGAAGAATGGATTTCCCTCCCTGTTTTTGTTGCTGCCGGGTTGGTAATTTCCGGAAGCTGGCCTGCAAAAAGGCGGTATCAGTCCGGTAATCGTAAAATTCCTACAAAATCAACTTGCACAATAAACGATCTCATATTATAATTTATGTGCAACAAAAAACATAGATGATGGGGGATACCAACCGGGTAATCTTTGACCTGACGGATCATCTGGAATATTACGACGAATTAAAAAAGAAGGGAGAGAAAGCGAAGGTGTGTAAAGCATTTGAGGACCATTACAAATCGGGCGTGGAAGAAGGAAAACAATTGGGAATAGAGCAAGGAATAGAGCAAGGCAAACAGCTTGGAATGGAGCAGGGAAGGAAGCTGGGAATTACAGAGGGCATCCGTGCATTGATAGAAACCTGCCGTAAATTCAGCATATCCCGAAACGATACGCGGAACAGCATCATCAGCCAGTTTCAGATTCCGGAGGAATCGGCGGAAAGGTATATGGCAAAGTATTGGCAGTAAGTTTATCGTAACAATTTATCTGCTAAATTACAAAAACTTCTTGACCTGGAGCAAACTCCAGATGCTATACTGCAGAAAACCCAGTATAAACAGGCAGAAAGCAAAGCTGCTGCCTGTGGAAAGCAGGTGGACACATGACGATTTCAGAGGTAAGCCAGAAATACGGGCTGTCGCAGGATACGCTGCGCTATTATGAAAAGGCGGGCATGATCCCGCCGGTTCACCGCACTTTGGGCGGGCTGCGGGACTATACAGATGAGGACTGCGGTTGGGTGGAGCTTGCCAAATGTATGCGCAGTGCGGGTGTGCAGGTAGAGGCGATCGCGGAGTATGTGCGGTTGGCGCAGCAGGGAGATAAAACCCTGGCAGATCGCTGTCAGCTTTTAAAGGAACAGCGCGTGCAGCTTGCAGGGCAGCTGCAGTCGATAGAGGCGGCGATGGAGCGCCTGGATTACAAGATCTCGCGCTACGAGGAGGCTGTGAAAACCGGTGTGCTGCATTGGGACTAAACGCTGGCAGACATATCTGGAGAGAACTGCGAAAATGTCGGTTATGCAGGCCGGTGAAGAAGCAGCGGCGTATGGAACGGACGGGAGGATGTCCGACGGCAAATAAAAAGGAGGATTTGTGATGATTTACAGAGAGTTTCAGGATTTAAAATTATCAGCGCTTGGTATGGGAGCGATGCGTCTCCCGGTGGTCGATGGCAACGACAGCGTGATCGACGAGGCGGCGGTAAATGAGATGGTCGCGCATGCTATGGAGCATGGCGTAAATTATTACGACACCGCGTGGGGATACCACAACGGAAATTCCGAGCTTGTTATGGGAAGAGCGCTTGGCAGGTATCCGCGTGAGAGCTTTTACCTTGCCACAAAGTTTCCGGGCTACGACCTGTCAAACATGGATAAGGTAGAAGAGATCTTTGAAAAACAGCTCGAAAAATGCGGTGTGGAGTATTTTGATTTCTATCTCTTCCATAACGTGTGCGAGATGAATATCGACGCTTACCTTGATCCGAAATACGGTATTTTTGAATATCTGCTGAAGCAGAAGGGAAACGGGCGCATTAAGCACTTGGGCTTTTCCGCGCATGGCTCCTGCGATGTGATGAAGCGCTTCCTGGAATCTTATGGAGAGCACATGGAATTTTGTCAGATTCAGTTAAACTATATCGACTGGTCATTCCAGAACGCGAAAGAAAAGGTAGAGCTTCTGAAGGAATATCATCTGCCGGTGTGGGTGATGGAGCCGCTTCGCGGCGGAAAGCTGGCAAAGCTTTCGGATGAAAACGAAGCAAAGCTGCATGCACTTCGCCCGGAGGAGGGGATCCCGGCGTGGGCGTTCCGCTTCCTGCAGACACTGCCGGAGGTGACGATGGTGCTTTCCGGAATGTCAAACGCGGAGCAGTTAAAGGATAACATCCGAACCTTTGGCGCCGACAAGCCCCTTACAGAGAAGGAAATGAAAACGCTCATGGAGATTGCCGGACAGATGACAGGCGGCGTGCCGTGTACGGCATGTCATTATTGCACATCGCACTGTCCGCAGGGGCTGGATATTCCAATGCTGCTGAAGCTTTACAACGAGCATTCCTTCACGGGAGGCGGATTTCTTGCGCCGATGGCGCTGATGGCGGTTCCGAAGGAAAAGCAGCCGGATGCGTGTCTTGGATGCAGAAGCTGCGAGGCAGTCTGTCCGCAGCAGATCAAAATTTCCGAGGCGCTGGCGGATTTCGCAGCAAAATTGTAAAAATACTTTAACGACAGAACCGCAGAAGGCCGCGGATGAAAAAATATGCGGTTTTGTTGCTTTGCAGGCGTTTTGGTCGTCAGACAGACTCCGCATGGATGTACAAAAATCGTACACTGTGCGGAGTTTGTCTATTGATGTAAAAAAATGTTCTCTCTAAGATAAAGACAGAATGCTTCTCCGCTATTCTTGGGGCGGGAGGGCAAAAATACTGTCTTACACAGGAGGGAATTATCATGGATGCATCAAACAAAGCTGTGCGTTTTGGACTGAAGAAGGCATTTGATTATATCGGAAAAGATCCGGATACGAATTTCACAAAGCTGATGGATTGGGTGGACCGATTCGCCGGGGAGGGACCAGACAGCTATGAGCCGCAGCGAAGGGCGTTCCGCCAGGTGATCGAGGATCCTGAAAATAACATGTATCAGCTTCTGAAAAGTCTCTGGACGGACATCGACGAGGAGGTCCTGAAAGCAACCTTTGAAAATTTTATTCTGAATGCAAATCTGATCGGCTGGCCGCAGCAGGAGCGTCTGCGCAGACGCTACAACTGCAATATTCCGTGGGCGATCCTGCTTGATCCGACCTCGGCGTGTAATCTGCACTGCACCGGCTGCTGGGCAGCGGAGTATGGCAACCGGCTGAATTTAAGCTTTGATGAGATCGACTCCATTATCTACCAGGGCAAGGAGCTGGGCATTTATATGTATATTTACACCGGCGGAGAGCCGCTGATGCGAAAGTACGATCTGATCGCACTCTGTCGGAAGCATCATGATTGCCAGTTCCTGGCGTTCACGAATGCGACGCTGATCGACGAGGAGTTTGCGGACAAGATGCTGGAGGTGAAGAATCTCATTCCGGCGATCAGTGTGGAGGGCTTTGAGGAGGCGACCGACGGGCGCCGCGGAAACGGAACCTTCGGCAGGGTCGTGCGGGCGATGGAAATTCTGAAACGGAAAAAGCTTCCGTTCGGTATCAGCTGCTGTTACACCAGCCAGAATCTGGATTCCATCAGCAGCGACAGCTACATAGATCAGATGATCGCCTGGGGCGCAAAGTTTGTGTGGTATTTTCATTATATGCCGGTTGGAAATGATGCGGTAAAGGAGCTGCTGCCAACGCCGGAGCAGCGGGAATATATGTATCATAAAATCCGCGAGGTGCGCTCTACGAAGCCGATTTTTGCGATGGATTTCCAGAATGACGGGGAGTACGTGGGCGGATGCATCGCCGGCGGACGCCGTTACTTCCACATTAATGCCAACGGTGACGCCGATCCGTGCGTATTTATCCATTATTCCAACGCAAATGTCCGTCAGCAGACGCTGCTGGAGATCCTGCAGTCGCCGATCTTCATGGCTTATCACGAAGGGCAGCCCTTTAACGAAAATCATCTGCGTCCGTGTCCGATGCTGGAAAACCCGCAGATCCTGCAGGAGATGGTGGAACGGACAGGCGCACATTCCACGGATATGATGTCCCCGGAGAGCGCTTCGCATCTCTGTGAAAAATGCCGGGAATATGCCGAAAACTGGACGCCGAAGGCAGAGGAGCTGTGGAAAAAGTAAGGGGCAAAAATATCTGGCGGAGCGGCGCAGGCTGTGATAGAATAACGACAGAAAAAGCGAGGTATGGGAGGTAAGGATGTCACAGCTTACGGAAAAAGCGATAGAAAAATCGTTCGTTAAACTTTTGAAGGAAGTTCCTTTCGATAAAATTACGGTAAAGGATATTGTGGAGGACTGCGGGATCAACCGCAACACCTTCTACTATCACTATGAGGATATTTTTGACCTGCTCCACAGGGTGTTTGAGAAGCGGGCGGCGGAGGTGCTCGCGGAGGGCATCGCCCAAAATGACTGGCAGGAGAGCTTTCTGCGCTGCACACTGTATGCGCTGGAAAACCGCAAGGAGATCTACCACATTTATAATTCCATCGACCGCCGCCAGCTTGAGCATTTTTTGTACCAGGTGGCGGGCGATATTATGCTGTCCTATGTGCGCGCACAGGCGGAGCGCATAAAGGCGCCTGCGGATGATATCGTGATGATCGCGGATTTCTACAAATGCGCGCTGGTCGGCATCGTGCTGGAATGGCTTGACGATGGTATGAAGCTGGAGCCGGAGGAATTTATCAGGCGCATCGGGTATCTGCAGGAGGGCAGCATCGCCCGGATGCTCGCGAGGGCGGCGCAGGAAGCGTAGGTCCTTTAGACAAATCTTTGTCCATGCACAAAAACTGTGCATGGATTTTTTTCTGCCCATAGAAAAAACGCCGGGTGTCTGGCATATTAACGAACAGAAAGTCCGCGATCATGTGGGAACGGTCTCATGGCGTGCTCTTGCCTGGTGACCGGACTTTTACAGCAAAGAGGGAAGGAAGTAGATAGTATGTTGAAGATGGGAGAGAAGATCGTGAAGTATCGTGTTCCGATTTTCGTTCTCAGCCTGCTGCTTTTGATACCTTCGGCGATCGGTTATATCAATACCAGGATTAATTACGATATCCTATATTATCTGCCGGACAGTATCGAAACCATGCAGGGACAGGATATTCTGGCGGAGCAGTTCGGGACGGGCGCTTACTCCATGTTTCTGTGCGAGGGCATGGAAAATAAGGACGTCGCGGAGCTGAAAAAGAAGCTGGAGCAGGTAGACCACGTAGAGAAGGTGGTATGGTATGACAGCATCCTCGATCTGAGCATTCCGATGGAAATGCTGCCGGATAAGGTGCTGGAGATTTTTAACAAAGACGACACCACCATGATGTTTCTTATTTTTGATACGACGACTTCGGCGGACGAGACCATGGAGGCGATCCGCGAGATCCGCAGCATTGCCGGAAAGCAGTGCTTTTTAAGCGGAATGTCGGCGATCGTCACGGATACCAAGGATCTGTCGGACAGCGAGGTTGTGATCTATGTTGTCATTGCCGTGCTGCTCTCGGCGATCGTGCTGGCGGTAACGATGGACTCCTTTTTCATTCCGGTGGTTTTCCTGCTTGGGATCGGAATGGCGATCGTATACAACCTTGGCAGCAACATTTTCCTGGGAGAGATCTCCTATATCACCAAAGCGCTGACAGCGGTGCTGCAGCTCGGCGTGACGATGGATTATTCCATCTTCCTCTGGCACAGCTACCAGGAGCAGCTCGGCGTGTTTGAGGACCGCAAAGAGGCGATGGCGCACGCGATCGAAAAGACCTTCAAATCGGTGGCGGGCAGCTCGCTGACGACGGTGGCAGGTTTTATCGCACTGTGCTTTATGAGCTTTACGCTCGGTCTTGATCTGGGAATCGTCATGGCAAAGGGCGTTGTGATCGGCGTGCTTTGCTGCGTCACGGTGCTTCCGTCCATGATCATGATTTTTGACAAAGTGCTGGAAAAAACAAAGCATCGCGCATTTCTGCCCGAGCTGCCGAAGCTCTCGGATTTTATTATCCGGTATTACCGCGTTTTTGCAGTGCTGCTCGCCGTGCTGATCCTTCCGGCGGCATACTGCCAGAACCACACGCCGGTATATTACAATCTGGATGCCTCGCTGCCGGAGGAGCTTCCGAGCATCCAGGCGAACAATAAGCTGCAGGAGAAATTTGAGATGGGTGCACTGCACATGCTCCTTATTGACAGCAGCCTGCCGTCGAAGCAGGTGCATGAGATGATGGAGGAGATGGAGCAGGTGGACGGCGTAAAGGGCGTGCTCGGTCTGGAAACGCTGGTCGGCAGCCGTATCCCAGAAAGCATGATCCCGGATTCTATTAAGGAAATCCTGGAGAATGAAAATTACGAGCTGATGCTGGTAAACAACGAATATAAGGTTGCCACGGATGAGGTGAACGCGCAGATCGAGGAGCTGAACACGATCCTGAAAAAGTACGATCCGAACGGGATGCTGGTCGGGGAGGCGCCCTGCACGAAGGATCTGATCACCATTACCGATCAGGATTTCAAGGTTGTCAGCGCAATATCCATACTGGCGGTGTTTGTGATCATCTGCGTGGTGTTCCGGTCGCTGTTTCTGCCGGTCCTGCTGGTGGCGGTGATCGAATTTGCGATATTCATCAACCTTGGTATCCCGTATCTGACGGGGACACAGCTTCCGTTTATCGCGTCCATCGTGATCGGAACCATCCAGCTGGGTGCGACCGTCGACTACGCGATCCTGATGACGAGCCGTTATGAGAAGGAGCACAGCGGCGGGCTTGGCAAAAAAGAGGCGATCCGGATCGCACACCGGTCCAGCATGAAATCCATTATCGTCAGCGCGATCAGCTTCTTTGCGGCGACGTTCGGCGTTGGCATGTACTCCAACATCGACATGATCAGTTCGCTCTGTTCGCTGATGGCGCGCGGCGCACTGATCAGCATGGTGGTCGTGCTTTGCATGCTGCCGGCGATGTTTATGATATTCGACAAAGTAATCTGCAAAACAAGCAAGGGCTTTAAGGGGGCAAAATAATATGAACAGAAACCGTAAACTGACAAAATCGATCGCTGCTGCGATGGCGGGCATGATGCTGGCGGGACAGACCGCCGCCGGAGTATATGCGGCGGAGAGTGCGGAAACAGAGACGACGGAAAAGGTGAACATAACCGCAACGGAAAATGCAGCGGGTACATCGGCGGAAAAAGAGGAAACGGTCTACGTGAAATCATCGGCGACCGGCGCGCCGGACGAGGTGATCGTCAGCGCCTGGCTGAAAAATACGGACGCCGCCGATACGCTGACCGACGTGACCGACCTGCAGGATATCGAGAACGTAAAAGGCGAGGAAACCTTCTCGCAGAACGGCTCCGAGGTGGTCTGGAATGCGGACGGCAAGGACATTTATTACCAGGGAACGACCGACCGTGAGCTGCCGGTGGAGGTGCAGATTTCCTATTATCTGGATGGAAAGGAGATCTCACCGGAGGAGCTTGCCGGAAAGGACGGTCATGTGCGCATCCGTTTTACTTATGTAAATCGTGAAAAGAGCGGGGAGGTTTACACACCGTTTGCGATGGTGACGGGTATGGTGCTTCCGTCCGAACATTTCTCGAATGTGACGGTGGAGCATGGACGCCTGGTATCCGACGGCGAAAAGGAAATGGTCATCGGCATGGGCTTTCCGGGCGTTGCCGACAGTCTGAACCTGGAGGGGAAAGAGAATCTGGAGGAAATTGAGATCCCTGATTATTTTGAGATGGAAGCGGACGTTACAGATTTCGAACTGTCTATGACAATGACGGCGGCGACCAATCTGGATCTCGCAAAGTTTGGTCTGGACGATATTAAAAATCTGGACGATCTGGAGGATGCTGTAAAAGAGCTGGAGGACGCAGCGAATCAGCTTACTGACGGCAGCGGCGAGCTGGCGGACGGCGTGAAGGAGCTGCGGGATTCCTGCGTGGAGCTGATCGACGGCATGAATGAAATTGATGAGAATATGGGAACGCTGGCGGATGGGATTCATACGCTGAACGACAAAAAGGGTGACCTGGTGGACGGCATCAATACACTGGTTGCCGGAATTGATACCTTAAACAGTAAGAAGGGCGATCTGATTTCCGGCGTTGACAGCCTGGTTGCCGGCATCGACCAGATGGACGCGAATAAGGGCGCGCTGGTTTCCGGCGTGTATGCGCTGCAGAGCGGGAGCAGTCAGCTTGCAGGGGGCAGCAGGTCGCTGCAGCAGGGGATCAAACAGTATACTGACGGGGCGGCTTCCTTAAAGAGCGGCACGGACGCCTACGTGGACGGCGCGGCGACGCTGGCGGACGGTGCGGGCGCTTATGCGGACGGCGCGGGCACACTTGCCTCCGGGGTGTCCGCTTACGTGGATGGAGCGGGAACACTTGCCTCCGGGGCGTCAGCTTACGTGGATGGAACAGCGACACTTATTTCGGGCATGAACAGTTATGTGAACGGAACGAATACATTGATCGCGGGTACAAAGACCTATGTGGACGGCGCGAAGGAATTTGCACAGGGAACGGACGCTTATATTGCCGGAGCGGACCAGCTTGCAGGCGGAGCGGCCGCATTAAATGAGCAGGTGCAGGCGCTCGCAGAGCAGCTTGGCGGAGCGCTGCAGAATCCGGGCGAAGATCTCCAGGCGGCAGCAGGGGCGATCGATACCTGTATCGCAGCTCTGGATGCGTCTATCGCAGGCAATCAGTCAGTGCTGGGAACGCTGCAGGGAGTGCAGGGAAATCTGCCGGGCAGCCTGCCGCCGGCACTTGGCGGTTATGCGGATACCTACAATGCTTATGTGGGACAGTTGAATGACAGCATTGCAGAACTTCAGACAGACATTGCTTACCAGAGCCAGGCAAGGGAGGCGCTGGCGCAGATTAAAACAGCGCTTTCCAACGTTTCGGGAGCGGAAGGAATCGATATCAGCGGAGCAATTGCGCAGCTTACAGCAGCCACGCAGCAGCTCGCAGATGGAGCAGCAGCGCTCACGGCAAACGATGAGGCTTTGCAGGAGGGAAGCAGGAAGCTTACGGAAAATGCGAACACATTGCTTGCGGGCGGACAGCAGCTTGCGCAGAGCAGTGTACTTCTGACCGCAGGAGCGGAGCAGCTTACAGACAAAGGAACGGAACTGAAAGCAGGAGCGACGCAGCTTACAAAAAAGGGCGCCGAGCTGAAAGCAGGAGCGGCGCAGCTTACGAAAAAGGGCGCCGAGCTGAAAGCGGGAGCGACACAGATTACAGACAAAGGCGCCGAGCTGAAGGCAGGAGCGGCGCAGCTTACCGGAAAGAGCAGGGAATTAAAGAGCGGAGCCGCGCAGGTAAGTGCGGGAGCCGCGCAGCTCGCAGATGGCAGCGCACAGCTTTCTTCCGGGGCAGGTACGCTTAGCAGCGGCATCGGACAGCTGGCAGACGGCGGACATCAGCTTTCCTCCGGGGCGGCAGCGCTTGGAAGCGGCATCGGACAGCTTGCGGACGGCGGCGCACAGCTCACCTCCGGAGCGGCACAGTTTGCAGACGGTATTGTGCAGCTTGCAGACGGCAGCACGCAGCTGAAAGACGGAACGGCGAAGCTTGCCGAGGCGGGGGTTCAGCTTGATGAGGGTACCGGAGAACTGCTTGACGGAGCGGAGGAGCTTGCGGATGGTATGCAGGAATTTAAAGAAGAGGGCATTGACAAGATCACCGAAGCCCTGGAGGACGACCTGCAGGAGTTCTTAGACCGTCTCGAAGAGATGAAGGACGCCGGGGAAAGCTACAAGAGCTTCGGCGGCGAGGCGGAAAACGGCAGCGTTAAATTTATCATTGAGACAGCAGGTATCGAATAAAACGATATCATCTATGCCCGGCGGAAAATTTCCGCCGGGCATTTTGCCGCCCTTGCAAAAAAATGGCAATGATTATATAATGATGGTGCCGGGATTTCGGAGGTGTGAGATACGAAGAAATCCGTGGCATCATGAAGGATACAGAGAAAAGGAATTTGGAGGTTTGCAGATGTTTCGCAGTTTACCGCAATATGATGTAGTGAAAACGGAAGAGATCGCCGATGTGAAATCCACCGGCACGCTGCTGCGCCACCGCAAGAGCGGCGCGCGCATTCTTCTTCTGGAAAATAATGATGAAAATAAAGTATTTGGGATCGGTTTCCGCACGCCGCCCGCGGACAGCACGGGCGTGGCGCATATTCTGGAGCACAGCGTGCTTTGCGGAAGTGAGAAATTCCCGTCAAAGGATCCGTTCGTGGAGCTGGCAAAGGGTTCGCTGAACACCTTTTTAAACGCAATGACGTTTTCGGACAAGACGGTGTACCCGATTGCGAGCTGCAATCTGCAGGATTTTTGCAATCTGATGCAGGTATATATGGACGCGGTGTTGTTCCCGAACATTTATCAGAAGGAAGAAATCTTCCGCCAGGAGGGCTGGAGCTATATCCTGGAAAATCCGGAGGACGAGCTGACGTACAACGGCGTGGTATACAATGAGATGAAGGGCGCGTTTTCCTCGCCGGACGATATGCTGGATCGCGAGATCATGAACTCGCTGTTTCCGGACACGCCCTACGGCGTGGAGTCGGGCGGCGATCCGAAGGTGATTCCGGAGCTGAAATACTCCGATTTTCTCTCCTTCCACAGCCGGTACTATCACCCGTCGAACTGCTATATCTATCTCTACGGCGATCTGGATATGGAGGAGCGGCTTGCCTGGCTCGACAGCGAATATCTGAGCAGATACGATGCGATGGAGATCGACTCGGCGATCCCGCTGCAGAAGCCGTTTGAAAAAATGGCGGAGCACACCTTTGCATACCCGGTTTCCAGTGCCGAGGAAGAAACAGACAATACGTACCTGGCATGGAATGTGGTGGCGGGCGAGGCTTCCGACGTGAACCTTTCCTATGCGATGGCAGTGCTGGAATACGTGCTGCTCTCCGCGCCGGGCGCACCGCTGAAGCAGGCGCTTCTCGACGCGGGCATCGGCAAGGATATTGAAGGCGGCTACGACGGCGGCATCCTGCAGCCGGTGTTTTCCGTAGTGGCAAAGTTTGCAAATGCAGAGGATAAGGAAAAATTTCTTACGGTCATCCGTGAGACGCTGCAGAAGCTGGCTGCGGAGGGACTGGAGAAGAAAGCGCTGCTTGCGGCGATCAACAATCTGGAATTTAAATTCCGCGAGGCGGATTACGGCAATTTCCCGCGCGGTCTGATGTACGGTCTTGACACCTTCGACAGCTGGCTCTACGATGACAATGCGCCGTTTGATTATCTGAAGCAGCTTGAGGTCTGCCGCTTCTTAAAGGAACAGACAGAGGGACGCTATTTTGAGGAGCTGATACAGACCTTCCTCATCGATAACACGCACGCTTCCATCCTGGTGATGGTGCCGGAGCGGGGACTTACCGCGAAGGAGGACGAGCGTGTGCGCCAAAAACTGGCGCAGTACAAGGCCTCCCTGTCTGAAGAGCAGATCGCGGAGCTGGTAGAGCGCACAAAGAAGCTGCGCGCATTTCAGGAGACGCCGTCCACGCAGGAGGAGCTGGAGAAAATTCCGCTGCTGAAGCTTTCGGACATCGGAAAAGAGGCGGCGCCGATCTATAATAAGGAAGAAATGGTAAATGGTACGCCGCTGGTACATCATGAGATCGACACCAACGGCATTGCCTACATTAATCTTTTGTTTGATACGGCAAAGGTGCCGGAGGAACAGGTGGAATACCTTGGCGTTCTGAAGGGCATCCTTGGCATGGTGGACACGGAGCATTACAGCTACCGCGAGCTCAGCAACGAGATCGACATTCATTCCGGCGGTATCTATCCGTCGGTGGACGCCTTCGCTGACGCGGCGCATCCGGGAAATTACTGTGCGAAATTCGGGATAAAGGCGAAGGTGCTCTACTCTGAGCTGGATTTTGCCTTTGATATGATGGAAGAGATTCTGCTGACATCGAAGCTGACGGATGAGAAGCGCCTCTATGAGATCATCGCACGCATGAAATCGCGTCTGCAGATGCGCCTGACCTCCGCCGGACACCAGACGGCGGCAAACCGCGCGATGTCCTATTTCTCCGGTACAGCGGCGTTCAATGACCGCGTGGCGGGCATCACATTATATAAAACGGTGGAGCTTCTGGAGGAGCAGTTTGCCGAAAAGAAGGACGGGCTGGTGTGTATCCTCACGAATCTGATCCGGGCGCTGTTCCGGAAAGAAAACCTGCTGGTGAGCGTGACTGCCGAGCCCGAGGTTATGGATAAGGTGCGGGAGCGCATCTGTCTGCTGCAGAAGAAGCTTAAGGAAGCCGGAAATGCGGGAATGGAAACGGATACAGTGCCGGAGGGCAGAGACGCGGCAGAATCGCACGGACTGGCGGCGCCGCTTGGAAGGAAGAACGAGGGCTTTGCGACCTCGTCGCAGATACAGTATGTGGCGGCGGCAGGCAATTTCTGCAGAGCCGGCTACGCCTACACGGGCGCGCTGCGCATTTTAAAGACGATCATGGCATATGAATATCTGTGGGTGAATATCCGCGTGCAGGGCGGGGCTTACGGCTGCATGAGCGGCTACGGGCGCACAGGAGACACGTATTTCGTGTCCTACCGCGATCCGAACCTTGGCAGAACGCTGCAGGTGTATGAGGGCATCACAGATTATTTAAAGAATTTCAGCGTCAGCGACCGCGATATGACGAAATATATTATTGGAACGATGAGCGAGGTGGACACGCCACTGAATCCGCAGGCAAAGGGTGCGCGCTCTCTGGCGGCATATCTTGGAAATGTCACGCAGCAGGATCTGCAGCGCGAGCGCGACGAGATTTTAAGCGCGACGCCGGGCAGTATCCGGGCGCTCTCTCCGCTTGTTGAGGCGGCGCTGCAGGAAAAATATATCTGCGTTATCGGAAACGGAGAGAAGATCAAAGAAGAAAAAGAATTGTTCTGCGAGATAAAACCGCTGATCGGGCAGGGAGAATGTGAATGAAGCTTGATTTAAACGAATTGAAAAATACCGGAAGCACAAAATCGGGGTTCGTGACGCTCATCGGGCGTCCGAACGTCGGCAAATCCACGCTGATGAATCATCTGATCGGGCAGAAGATCGCGATCACCTCGCGCAAGCCGCAGACGACGAGAAACCGCATTCAGACGGTCTACACCTGCGAGCGGGGACAGATCGTGTTTCTGGATACGCCGGGCATCCACAAGGCGAAAAACAAGCTCGGCGAGTATATGGTGAACGTTGCTGAGCGCACATTGAGCGAGGTCGATGTGATCCTCTGGCTGGTGGAGCCGTCCACCTTTATCGGCGCGGGCGAGCAGCACATTGTGCAGCAGCTTAAAAAGACGAAGACGCCGGTGGTGCTGATCATTAATAAAATAGATACGGTACAGAAAACAGAGGTGGCGAAGTTTATCGATGCCTACCGGAAAATCTATGACTTTGCGGATATCATTGCGGTGTCCGCGCTGCGCGCACAGAATCTGGACGAGGTTATCAACGCGATCTTCCGGTACCTGCCCTATGGACCGATGTTTTACGACGAGGACACGATCACTGACCAGCCGCAGCGCCAGATCGTCGCCGAGATGATCCGCGAAAAAGCGCTGCGCTGTCTCGACGAGGAAATCCCGCACGGCATCGCAGTGGCGATCGACCGCATGACGGAGCGCGAGGATGGCGGGCTGTTTGACATTGAAGCGACGATCATCTGCGAGCGCGATTCGCACAAGGGCATCATTATCGGAAAGGGCGGGGCAATGCTGAAAAAAATCGGTTCTGCCGCCCGCGTGGACATTGAAAATATGCTGGAGACGAAGGTAAACCTGAAGCTCTGGGTGAAGGTGAAAAAGGACTGGCGGGACAGCGATTTTCTGATCAAGAATTTCGGCTACGATAAAAAGGAAATCTGAAAGCGGGCGTAAGATGAGTGAGAAACTGGAACTGACAGGGATGGTGCTCTCCGCCGTTCCCATCGGGGAATATGACAAGCGGATCGTGCTTCTGACGAAGGAGCGCGGAAAGATCAGCGGATTTGCCAAGGGGGCGCGGCGGCAGAACAGCCCGCTGCTTGCGGCGGCAAAGCCGTTTTCCTTCGGGACTTTCGAGTGCTACGAGGGGCGCAGCTCCTACAACATCTACCAGGCGCAGATCAGTAATTATTTTGAGAAGCTTTCCATGGATTTCGAGGGGGCGTACTACGGGATGTATTTCCTGGAGTTTGCGGATTATTATGCGCGGGAAAACAATGATGAGAAGGAGCTTTTAAAGCTTCTGTACGCTTCCCTGCGCGCGCTGGAAAATCCGCATCTGCCGAAAAAGCTGGTGCGGTATGTCTTTGAGCTGAAGGCAATGGTGATAAACGGCGAATACCCAGAGGTTTTCTGCTGCACGGTCTGCGGGAGCACGGAGCATCTGACGGGATACAGTCATGCGGGAAACGGTGTGGTCTGCGCAGACTGTATGCGCGAGGCGCGCGCGGAAAAACTGCTGGAATCCACCATATTTACGATGCAGTATGTCGTCGCGACGCCGGTGGAAAAACTGTATACCTTCACGGTTTCCGACGGGGTCCTCGATGAATTTTCGCGCATCCAGGAGCGTTTTCGGAAAACATACGTTGACAGGAAATTCAAAACGCTGGAGATTTTGGAAAGTTTGCAGATTTAGAGTTGAAAATGAGGGATAATGTTAGTATAATCATTTATGAATGACTTTGGGAGGATAAATGAATGAAAAAGGGGTGCGTTACAGGTCTTGTGCTGTGTCTGGGGCTGTTCCTGACGGGCTGCAGCAGCTTTTCACCGGCAGTCAGCGGCATTTCTATAGACAAAAAGGGCGCCGTTACAGAGTATGTCCGCGAGGATTTCAGCCAGAGCTACTACGACAAAGGGGAGATGGAGGAGGAGCTTGGCGCTGAGATCAAAAGCTACAACGAAGCTGTCGGAACGAAGGCGGTAAAGAAACAGAGTCTCAGTGTAAAGGAAGGCATTGCGCAGCTTCGCATGACATACGCGAGCACAAAGGACTACGCAGAATTCAATCATCTGGATTTTTACGCCGGAGACATCCAGGGAGCAGTGCAGGCCGGCTATGCCTTTGAGGGAAAGTTTGCGGAGGTGACCGACGGAGTGAAGGCGCAGGAGGCGCTGGTGTGGGGGTCCGCTATCATGACCGGCCAAAATTATCAGACGGTCGCGCTGCGGCAGGCAATGCTGGTCGAGGTGCCGGGGACGATCAGATACGTCAGTGAAAATGTAAAGGTGACGGACAAATCCACGGCGGTCATTGAGGAAAACGAAACGGCGTACATTTTATATGAATGAGGAGAATGATTTATGGAAAAGACAATGGAAAAAATCGTAGCGCTTGCAAAGTCAAGAGGCTTTGTCTATCCGGGCAGCGAGATCTACGGCGGTCTGGCGAACACCTGGGATTACGGCAACCTTGGCGTGGAGCTGAAAAATAACGTAAAGCGCGCATGGTGGCAGAAATTCATCCAGGAAAATCCGTACAATGTCGGTGTGGACTGCGCGATCCTGATGAACCCGCAGACCTGGGTGGCTTCCGGACATCTCGGCGGTTTCTCTGATCCGCTGATGGACTGCAAGGAGTGCCACGAGCGTTTCCGTGCTGATAAGATCATAGAAGATTTCTGTGCAGAGAAAGGCATTGCGCTGGAGGGCAGCGTGGATGCCTGGACGCAGGAGCAGATGAAGAATTTCATTGATGAGCACAATGTTCCGTGCCCGACCTGCGGAAAGCACAATTTTACAGATATCCGTCAGTTTAATCTGATGTTCAAGACCTTCCAGGGCGTAACGGAGGATGCGAAAAATACGGTTTATTTAAGACCGGAGACGGCGCAGGGTATTTTTGTAAACTTCAAGAACGTGCAGCGTACCTCCCGCAAGAAGATCCCGTTCGGCATCGGTCAGATCGGAAAATCCTTCCGCAACGAGATCACGCCGGGCAATTTTACCTTCCGTACCAGAGAGTTTGAGCAGATGGAGCTGGAGTTTTTCTGCGAGCCGGATACCGACCTGGAGTGGTTTGCGTACTGGAAGCAGTTCTGCCTCGACTGGCTGCACAACCTCGGCCTGAAGGATGACGAGGTGCGTTACCGTGATCACGAGAAGGAGGAGCTGAGCTTCTACAGCAAGGCGACCACCGACGTGGAATTCCTGTTCCCGTTCGGCTGGGGCGAGCTCTGGGGCATTGCAGACCGCACGGATTACGACCTTACCCAGCACCAGAATGTATCCGGACAGGATCTTACGTACTTTGACGATCAGAAAAACTGGAAATATGTGCCGTACGTTATCGAGCCGTCGCTGGGCGCGGACCGTATGGTGCTTGCGTTCCTTTGCAGCGCATATGACGAGGAAAACATCGGAACGGAGGAAAAGCCGGATATGCGCACCGTGCTGCATTTCCATCCGGTGCTCGCTCCGGTGAAGATCGGCGTGCTGCCGCTCTCCAAGAAGCTCAATGAGGGCGCGGAGAAGATTTTTGCGCAGCTCTCGAAGAAATACAACTGCGAGTTTGACGACCGCGGAAACATCGGAAAGCGTTACCGCCGCCAGGATGAAATCGGCACGCCGTTCTGCGTGACCTACGATTTCGAATCCGAGACAGACGGGGCAGTTACCGTCCGCGACCGCGACACCATGGAGCAGGTTCGCGTGAAGATCGACGAGCTGGAAGCATACTTCGCGGATAAATTTACGTTTTAATGATGAAAAATTTATGGTAGCGTGCGCCAGTCTGCCCTAAGCAGCCTGCGCGCTCAATATAAAAACATTTTAGGAGGAAACATTCATGAAAGGTAATATTGTAGTAGGACAGTCCGGCGGACCGACAGCGGTCATTAACTCCAGTCTCGCTGGTGTTGTCAGCAAAGCAAGAGAGCTTGGCGTAAAGAAGATTTACGGTATGCATCACGGCATCCAGGGCTTCCTCAATGAAGATCTGGTAGACATGGGCGAGTACATTAAAGAGGACAAGGACATCGAGCTGTTAAAGAGAACGCCGTCCGCATTCCTTGGCTCCTGCCGTTACAAGCTGCCGAAGATCGAGGGCAACGAGGAAGTCTATGACAAGATTTTTGCGATCCTGGAAAAATATGACATCGAGTGCCTGTTCTACATTGGCGGAAACGATTCTATGGACACCATCAAAATGCTGTCTGATTACGCAGCTCTGAAGGGCAAAACACAGAGATTCATGGGCGTTCCGAAGACCATCGACAACGACCTTCCGATCACGGATCACTGCCCGGGCTACGGCTCCGCAGCAAAATATATCGCAACTTCTCTGAAGGAAGTTATCCGCGACAACGCAAGCTTTGGTATCGAAAAACCGACCGTTCTGATCTGCGAGATCATGGGACGTCATGCAGGCTGGCTGACAGCAGCGGCAGCGCTGTCCAGAGACGAGGACTGCGAAGGTCCGGATATGATCTACCTGCCGGAAAGAACCTTTGACTACGACGATTTCCTTGCAAGAATCAAGGATCTCTCCGTGAAGAAGAGCTCTGTAGTGGTAGCTGTTTCTGAGGGCGTGAAGCTGGCTGACGGACGTTTCGTATGCGAGCTGGGCGGCGGCTCTGATTTTGTAGACGCATTCGGACACAAGCAGCTTTCCGGCTGTGCGGTAACACTGGCAAACAAGGTTGCGGCAGATACCGGTCTGAAGACCCGTGCGATTGAATTCTCCACTCTGCAGAGAGCGGCAACACACGTTGCTTCCCTGAACGATATCAACGAGGCATTCAACGTTGGTTATCTGGCATGCAAGGCGGCTGACGAAGGTCAGACAGGTATGATGATCACCATTGATGTGAAAGAGAGAAGCCCGTACCAGGTAGGATACGGCATCTACGACATCCATCAGATCGCAAACGTAGAGCGTCCGGTTCCGGATGAGTGGATTTCTGAGGACGGCACCGACGTTCTGGAAGGCTACGTTGAGTATGCGCGTCCGCTGATCCTCGGCGAGCTTACTCCGCTGATGGTAAACGGTGTTCCGAAGCATCTGGTACTGAGCAGAGATAGCTATCGCAAATAAAATAATAAGAGAATCATGATGAAAAGGGGGCTGCTGCGGCAGCCTCTTTTTTAATTGTTGATTAAAACACAAAAATTAAAATAATTAACAGAAATTTATACAATTTAATAGCTAATAAAAATTTATTTCGAAAATATTCAAAAATAGTGTTGACAAATAGAAGAGGCTGTGGTATTATAACTTCAACAACAACAAATACCTGTTAAGTGACGAGAAAGCTTAATAAAATATTTGAAAGTTGTTAAATAAGCGAAAGGAGGTCAGTCCAATGGACACAGCAGTCTCATTTAATATTCAATATGATAGTGGCAAAGCAGATGTATCCTGCGGAAACGACCTTTATATCTGAACCGATTAGAATCGAATATATCGAGCTTGACCGAAGAACAAAAACGGATTACAGATCATAAAGCACCTGTTTTTCATATTGAATACAGATTCGGAAACCGAAAAAATTTATCAGCGTTTGAAACAGAAGATAGATAAAGCAGAAGATTATACAATATCAGAAAACAGAAAAAATCGGAAGAAGAACAGCCGCTGGTAAATAAAAAGTGAAAGAAATAAAGGCAGCCACGTAAAACGATCATACATAGATAGCAGGATGAAAAAAGCTTCGGTTAAATACAATATAGACGACGATGAAAAAATAAAATATGGAAAATAGCAAGACCGTTATCAGGTGCGATAGCGGTCTTGTTTGATTTTCACGCAAAACTTAAAAAGAAATTGATATTGCTAAATTTTGGTGCTATAATAATTTTGGATTAGTTACAACTAACCTCTGGCATATTTTTGCTATATAAGTGCAGAGAAATCTGCTCAAAGTAAAGAAGGAAGGTTACCCATGAATCCTGCCATTATTTTTATTGAAATTATCATAATGCTTCTGGTGTTCGGGTTTTTCGTGTTTGGATTGCTCTGTATTAGTCCGCTGACCTTTATCAGCGACTATCCGCCGGAGATCCAGGAGGTATATTACCGGACGCAGCATAAAGAAGTGACAAAGAAAAAGCTTACCTGGGCGATGAAGATCAAGAAGCTTGTCGCTCTGATCGCATTTATGTTTCTCTTTGCGTGGATGCTGCATCTGGCAGGAGCGAAAAACTTTGTGGAGGGGCTGCTGCTATCCTATGTGTATATCCTTTGCCTGTTCGCCTGGGACACCTTTTTTCTGGACTGGGTGCTGTTTGCCAATATGAAGCGGATCCGTCTCCCCGGCACAGAGCACATGGAAAAGGAATACCATCAGAAATGGTTCCATGTGAAGGTGTGCATCCCAATGATTCCGGTTTTCGCGGCGGGAGGAGCGTTCAGCTCGCTGCTCATGATCTTGATTTGGTAGAAACTCCCAATCTGTTTTGGAACCTCTGTGCTGTGGAGCTGATGGAGCGGTTGAACTGCGATTTCCGGGAGTATGCGAAAAGAGGCGTAAACGTTACTTTGGTTGTGAAGCGGGGAATTACCATTGTCGGCAATCCCATAATTGCGGCTGCCATTGCCGGGGTACGCTGGCGGGAGAGTATCCGGAACAGTTTTCATAGGCGGCGCACCAGAGGTCACTGGAAAAGGAGAAGCTATGAAAGACAACGAATTGAAATTTGACCGCACTTGCCATGTGCTCTATTCCAAACCGTGTAAAAAGCAAATACAATCCCAAATTGCCCTGCACTATCCGGAAGAGGCGCGGGAATCTGTCTGGGAACAGGTGCAGCGGCAATATGTGAGTTTCCTTTCCGACTGGCGTACCGATCTCGGCGGCAGGAAAAACTTTCATAACGGTGTGGGCGGTACCTATGACTGCATTGCGCTGATGGCCTACTATACGATCTGCAAAGATGTGACAAGTCTTGCTGAAATAGAAAAGATGGAGGGTGAACTGTTTTTACCATCGTTCCGTATCCTCTCCAGGTTCGTGGACTGTAATAAGCCGCTGTTTAAAAAGCTGATGTATAAGGCTTTTGCAAGCTCAAAATGCAAGTGTGACCAGTGGGGCGACTATCAGATGTCCGTTGCTCCTTACGATGGGAACAGACCCATCTATTATGAATTTACCTCCTGCCCTGTGGCAGAGTTCGCTAAACAGCACGGCCTGCTGGAGGTCATGCCTGCACTCTGCAACCCGGATTATGCGGCCATGGAACTGATCCACGCAAGGCTGGTGCGCAAGACGACCTGTGCAAACGGCTTCAAATGCGACTACGCCATCTGCGGGGACAAAGAGCCGTATGCTAAAGAACATCCGGAATATCGGGACGAGGCGGGATACAGAAGAAACTGAGTCCTCTGTGACATTCTCTGTGTGTGTATGTAATGTATATTTAAAAGTGTATGTAATGTATATTTAAAAGTGATGTATGTAATGTATATTTAAAAGTGCTTGACTTTTCCGGAAATCTATGATATTCTCTCTAAGACTGCCGAAGACAGCAGGTGCCGTGAGGCATAAGGGTTAAAACGCCTGCCGAGGAGTAAAGAATTTCGATAGAAATGATTTATGAACCTCTCTGTCATGCAGGGAGGTTTTTTGGCGGTACACAAACGAATAAGGAGGTGCACCATTCATGGCAAAAGTGGAACAGAAGAAGCCGATCGTAGCCGAGATCAGTGAACACATCAAAGATGCGCAGTCAGTGGTTCTGGTTACTTACAGCGGAATCAATGTAGAGCAGGACACCGCTCTTCGTAAAGAGATGAGAGAAGCTGGCGTTGTTTACAAAGTGTACAAGAACACAATGATGAATTTTGCGTTCAAGGGCACAGATTGCGAACCGCTTACCAATCATCTGGAAGGACCAAATGCTGTTGCTATCTGTAAGACAGACGCAACCGCTCCGATCAGGATCGTTGCAAAATATGCAAAGACCGTTCCGTCTCTGAAGCTGATCGCAGGTGTTGTTGAGGGCGGATACTATGACGAGAAGGGCATCCAGGCGCTGGCAGACGTTCCGTCAAGAGAAGTACTGCTTGGAAGACTGCTTGGCAGTATGCAGTCGCCGATTGCAAACTTTGCTCGTGTTATTAAGCAGATTGCAGAAAAAGAAGCAGAAGCATAAGTCCGGAGAGGCTTATCTGTAAAACCAATTTAAAATAAAAAATGGAGGAAAATAAAAATGGCAAAATTAACAACTGCTGAATTTATTGAGGCAATTAAAGAGTTAAGCGTATTAGAGCTGAACGAACTGGTAAAAGCTTGTGAGGAAGAGTTTGGCGTATCTGCAGCAGCAGGCGTTGTTGTAGCAGCAGCAGGCCCGGCAGAAGCTGAGGAAGAAAAGACAGAATTCGACGTAGAGCTGACAGAGGTTGGCCCGAACAAGGTTAAGGTTATCAAGGTTGTTCGTGAAGCAACAGGTCTTGGTCTGAAGGAAGCAAAAGAAGTTGTAGACGGCGCTCCGAAGGTTGTAAAGGAAGCAGCTTCCAAGGCAGAAGCAGAAGAGCTGAAGACAAAGCTCGAAGCAGAAGGCGCAAAGGTTACTCTGAAATAAGAGAAACAGGTATAAAAAAGATAAGGGCCGGTGCATTGCATCGGCTCTTTTTTTATGCTAAACTGTAATCATAAGACAAGAAAAAGGGGGAATTTGAAAATGGCTACACCACATAATGCTGCAAATCCGGGCGATATCGCCGAGACGATCCTGCTTCCGGGCGATCCGCTGCGCGCGAAAGTGATCGCGGAGACGTTCCTGGAGGACATCGTACAGTTTAACAGTGTGCGAAATATGTTTGGATACACAGGAACCTATAAGGGAAAGAAGGTGTCTGTGATGGGCACAGGCATGGGCTGCGCCTCCATCGGCATCTACAGCCACGAGCTGATCCATTTTTACGGGGTGAAGAACCTGATCCGTGTAGGTTCCTGCGGCTCTATCGGAAAGGACATTCAGCTTGGCGAGATCATCATGGCGCAGGGCGCATGTACGGACAGCAACTATGCGCATCAGTACCAGCTTCCGGGAACCATGTGCGCGATTGCGGATTACGAGCTTTTAAAAACAGCGCAGGAAGCGGCGGCGGAGTTCGGCTATCCGTACCGTGTCGGCAACATTCTTTCCTCGGATAATTTCTACACGGAGACACCGGAGTGGAAGCAATGGGCAAAGATGGGCGTCCTTTCCATCGAAATGGAGAGCTTTGCACTGTACTGCAACGCGGCGCGCGCGGGGGTGAAAGCGCTCGGCATCTTCACGGTTTCTGATTCTATCGTAAACGGCGAGGAGCTGGATGCAGAGGCTCGTCAGAACGGCTTCACCAATATGATGCAGGTGGCTTTGGAGACGGCGGTAAGGATTTAGCTTATTATGGACGGAGAACAGAGACGAAAAGAAATCATAAAGCTTCTGGAGACGGGGATCGAACCCGTCTCCGGTGCTTCACTGGCGAAACAGTTCGGAGTCAGCCGCCAGGTGATCGTGCAGGATATCGCGCTTCTGCGCGCAACGGACAAAAATATTTTATCCACCAACAAGGGCTATCTGATTTACGGACAGCAGCATAAAAGCAAATGCAAGCGGATCGTGGCGGTAAAGCATACGGACGCGCAGATGCGGGATGAGCTGTATACGATGGTGGACGCGGGAGCGCGCGTGCTGGATGTGGTGGTGGAGCATGATGTCTACGGGCAGATAACTGCGGATCTGATGATCGCATCGCGCAGAGACGTGGATGAGTTTATCACGAAGATTTTTGCAAATGAGGCAAAGCCCCTGAAGGAGCTGACGCACGACGCGCATTTTCACACACTGGAGGCGGAAAATGAGGCGATTCTTGACGAAGCGGAAAAAAGATTAAAAGAAAAAGGATATTTACTTGATTTTGCCTGAGAGTTGTAGTATGATTGCCAGGTGACATACAGGTGACAAGACACTTGACAATACAACGAGGAGGCAGTTATGAAGGTATTTACAAAATGGTTAAACCGTGTGTTCATTGATGGGTTAAGCGGCATGGCACACGGTCTTTTTGCGACACTGATCGTCGGCACGATCATTCAGCAGATCGGCACGCTGGTGGGCGGCGATATCGGAAACACGATTTTCCTGATCGGCAAGGTTGCCGCGGCACTTACCGGCGCAGGCATCGGTGTTGGCGTGGCGAGCAAATATAAGGAAAGCCCGCTGGTAATCCTGTCGGCGGCGACGGCGGGAATGGTAGGAGCATTTGCCGGAAAGCTGATGGCAGGGCAGGTGCTTGTGGACGGCGTGATGCAGTTTTCGGGTCCGGGCGAACCGCTCGGCGCTTTTATCGGGGCGTACATAGCAATTGAGGCCGGGCATCTGGTATCCGGAAAAACAAAGGTGGACATTCTGGTGACGCCGCTTGTCAGCATCGGAGCAGGCTCGGCGGTCGGGCTGCTGGTGGGACCGACCATCTCGCAGATCATGACAAGCCTTGGCGCGCTGATCAACTGGGGAACCGAGCAGCAGCCGTTTCTGATGGGCATTGTGGTATCTGTTCTGATGGGCATGATCCTGACGCTTCCAATCAGCTCGGCGGCGCTTGGCGTTATCTTAAACCTTTCCGGGCTGGCGGCAGGCGCGGCGACCATCGGCTGCTGCTGCAACATGGTCGGCTTTGCCGTGGCGAGCTACCGCGAAAATAAAGTAGGCGGTCTGCTGGCGCAGGGCATTGGTACCTCCATGCTCCAGGTGCCGAACATTGTACGGAAGCCGATTATCTGGCTGCCGGCGATCTTATCGAGCGCGATTCTCGGTCCGGTCGGCACAATGCTTCTGAAAATGACGAGCAATGCAACCGGTTCCGGCATGGGAACGGCCGGTCTTGTCGGTCAGATCATGACCTGGCAGGTGATGACGGCGACGGAAGCGCCGGAAATCGTTCTGATTAAGATTCTGGCGATCCAGATCATCCTTCCGGCGCTGGTAACGCTTGCTATTTCCGAAGCGATGCGCAAATGGGGCTGGATCAAACCGGGCGATATGAAACTGGATCTGTAAATAATATAAGTGCTTTGCAAGAGCGGCTGCAGAAAAATGCAGCCGTTTTATGCGCTTTAAAATCCCCAGATTTTTTTTAAAATCTCCCGGATTTTTTTTTAAAATCTCCCGGATTTTTTTGTTGACACCCTTTCTGGCTTGTGTTATAGTATAGGTTGCATTATTGTGCAGGAGTGTACCCCAAGGGGCATTTATGCCCAAAATTAAATTGGTGATTTCTGGCAGAAAACCGGGAAAAATGTGTACGCTTTTATATAAAAAGACAGGGGTGAAACGTCAATGGAGAAAAACAGGATACGTCCTATCAAAAACGGCAACAGTTTCCGGATGAGCTACTCCAGGCAGAAAGAGGTATTGGAGATGCCGAACCTCATCGAGGTTCAGAAGGACTCCTATCAGTGGTTTCTGGACGAGGGGCTGAAGGAAGTTTTCGATGACATCTCGCCGATCCGCGACTACGGTGAAAAGCTGAGTCTGGAGTTTGTGGATTTCAAGCTTTGTGAAGATGACGTGAAGTATTCGATCGAAGAGTGCAAGGAAAGAGACGCAACCTACGCTGCGCCGCTGAAGGTAAAGGTACGGCTTCACAACAAAGAGACAGATGAGATTAACGAGCATGAGATCTTTATGGGGGATCTGCCCTTGATGACGGCGACAGGCACCTTTGTCATCAACGGTGCAGAGCGTGTTATCGTCAGCCAGCTCGTTCGTTCACCAGGTATCTACTATGGAATCGCTCATGATAAGATCGGAAAAAGACTGTTTTCCTGTACAGTGATTCCGAACCGCGGTGCATGGCTGGAATACGAGACAGACTCCAATGACATTTTCTACGTGCGTGTGGACAGAACGCGAAAGGTTCCCATTACTGTATTGGTGCGCGCGCTTGGCATCAGCACCAATGCGGAGATCCTGGAGCTGTTCGGCGAGGAGCCGAAGATCGTGGCGACGCTTGCCAAGGATACGTCGACCAATTATCAGGAAGGTCTGCTGGAGCTGTATAAAAAGATCCGTCCGGGCGAACCGCTTGCCGTGGAGAGCGCGGAGAGCCTTATCATGGCGATGTTCTTCGACCCGCGCAGATACGATCTGGCAAAGGTCGGACGCTACAAATTCAACAAAAAGCTGCTGCTTCGCAACCGCATTGCCGGGCATGTGCTGGCGGAGGATGTAATGGATCCGTCCACTGGTGAAATTCTGGTGGAGGCAGGCACGAAGGTGACGCGCGAGCTGGCGGATACGATCCAGAATGCAGCCGTTCCGTTTGTGTGGATCCAGACGGAGGAGCGCAATGTAAAGGTGCTCTCCAGTATGATGGTGGATCTCACAAGCTATGTGGACATTGATCCGCAGGAGGTCGGCGTTACGGAATTAGTATATTATCCGGCGCTGCAATCTATACTGGAAGAAAATAGTGACCTCGAGGATATCAAAGAGGCGATCCGCCGCGATATCCACGATCTGATCCCGAAGCATATTACAAAGGAAGATATTCTTGCTTCCATTAACTATAATATCCATCTGGAATATGGGATCGGTACTGACGACGATATCGACCATCTCGGAAACCGTCGTATCCGTTCGGTCGGCGAGCTTCTGCAGAACCAGTACCGCATCGGTCTTTCCAGACTGGAGCGAGTTGTCCGTGAGCGTATGACCACGCAGGATCTTGAGGGAATCTCTCCGCAGTCGCTGATCAACATCAAACCGGTGACGGCAGCGGTGAAGGAGTTCTTCGGTTCCTCCCAGCTGTCCCAGTTCATGGACCAGAACAACCCGCTGGGCGAGCTGACGCACAAGAGACGTCTGTCCGCGCTCGGTCCGGGCGGTCTGTCCCGTGACAGAGCCGGATTTGAGGTGCGTGACGTACATTACTCCCATTACGGAAGAATGTGCCCGATCGAGACCCCTGAGGGTCCGAATATCGGTCTGATCAACTCGCTGGCATCCTATGCAAGAATCAACCAGTACGGCTTCATCGAAGCACCGTACCGTGTGATCGATAAATCCGATCCGAAGAATCCGCGTGTTACCGATGAGGTTGTATACATGACAGCGGATGAAGAGGATAATTACCATGTAGCGCAGGCGAACGAGGCCCTGGACGAAGAAGGGCATTTTGTCCGCAAGACCGTATCCGGCCGTTACCGTGAGGAGACGCAGGAGTACGACCGTGCAATGTTCGACTACATGGACGTATCTCCGAAGATGGTGTTCTCCGTCGCTACGGCGCTGATTCCGTTCCTGCAGAATGACGACGCAAACCGCGCGCTGATGGGATCGAACATGCAGCGTCAGGCCGTGCCGCTTCTGACGACCGAGGCTCCGGTAGTTGGTACCGGTATGGAGACAAAGACTGCGGTGGACTCCGGTGTGTGTGTTGTTGCAAAGCATGCCGGAACGGTAGAACGCGTTACTTCCAAAGAAATCGTCATTAAGACGGACGACGGAAAGCGCGATGAGTACCATCTCACCAAGTTCCTGCGAAGCAACCAGAGCAACTGCTACAACCAGAAGCCGATCGTCTTCAAGGGCAACCGTGTGCAGGAAGGGCAGGTTATCGCAGATGGTCCGTCCACCTCAAACGGAGAGATCGCGCTCGGCAAAAACCCGCTGATCGGTTTTATGACCTGGGAGGGCTACAACTACGAGGATGCCGTACTTTTAAGCGAGCGTCTGGTTATGGATGATGTTTATACTTCCGTTCATATTGAAGAATATGAGGCGGAGGCAAGAGATACAAAGCTTGGTCCGGAGGAGATCACCAGAGACGTTCCGGGCGTCGGCGACGATGCGCTGAAGGATCTCGACGAGCGGGGTATTATCCGTGTCGGTGCAGAGGTGCGTGCGGGCGATATCCTGGTCGGTAAGGTAACGCCGAAGGGCGAGACTGAGCTGACGGCTGAGGAGCGTCTGCTGCGTGCGATCTTCGGCGAAAAGGCGCGCGAGGTGCGTGATACTTCTCTGAAAGTACCGCACGGCGAGTACGGTATTGTCGTGGATGCGAAGGTATTTACGAGAGAAGCCGGCGATGAGCTGGCTCCGGGTGTAAACCAGGCAGTGCGCATCTATATTGCGCAGAAGAGAAAGATCTCCGTCGGCGACAAGATGGCAGGCCGTCACGGAAACAAGGGTGTTGTTTCCCGCGTGCTTCCCGTGGAGGATATGCCTTATCTGCCCAACGGCCGTCCGCTGGATATCGTTCTGAACCCGCTGGGCGTGCCTTCCCGTATGAATATCGGACAGGTACTGGAGATTCATCTTTCCCTGGCGGCCAAGGCGCTCGGCTTTAACGTGGCGACGCCGGTATTTGACGGGGCGGATGAGCATGATATCATGGACACCCTGGATCTGGCGAACGATTATGTGAACTTAAGCTGGGAAGAATTTGAAGCAAAACACAAGGATGAGCTGCTTCCCGAGGTCATGCAGTATCTCTCCCTGAACAGGGATCACAGAGAGGTGTGGAAGGGCGTTCCCATCAGCCGTGACGGTAAGGTGCGCTTAAGAGACGGCCGTACCGGAGAATATTTCGACAGCCCGGTTACCATCGGCCACATGCATTATCTGAAGCTGCATCATCTGGTTGACGATAAGATCCATGCGCGTTCCACCGGTCCTTACTCCCTGGTAACGCAGCAGCCTCTGGGCGGTAAGGCACAGTTCGGCGGACAGCGTTTCGGAGAAATGGAAGTGTGGGCCCTGGAGGCTTACGGCGCGGCATACACCCTGCAGGAAATCCTGACTGTGAAGTCTGACGATGTGGTAGGCCGCGTAAAGACCTACGAAGCGATCATTAAGGGAGAAAATATCCCTGAGCCCGGCATTCCGGAGTCCTTCAAGGTGCTGCTGAAGGAGCTGCAGTCCCTTGCACTGGATGTGAGAGTGCTGCGCGATGACAATACGGAAGTCGAGATCATGGAAACGGTGGATTACGGCGATACGGACTACCGTTACGAAATTGAGGGTGACTCCAAAGGTTATGAGAAATATGAAAAAGATTCTCTGGGTGCGCTCGGATATCAGCATCAGGAATTCGACGAGGGCGGAGAACTGGTGAGCACGGAGGAAGAGAGCACGGTTGACGATCTGGAACTCGACCTTGAGGAAAGCTTTGACGATATTGACGAATAAGCTTTTGAATTTTGACGGGAAGCGGCTTTTCTGCCAGAGCCGCCCCCGTTTTGGAAGGAGTGCACAATGTCTGAAACAACTACAAAAAATGAAGTATATCAGCCGATGACGTTCGATGCCATCAAAATCGGCCTGGCTTCTCCTGAAAAGATCAGGGACTGGTCCAGAGGTGAGGTACAGAAGCCCGAAACCATCAATTACAGAACGCTGAAGCCTGAAAGAGACGGCCTGTTCTGTGAACGTATTTTCGGGCCTACCAAGGACTGGGAATGTCACTGCGGTAAATACAAGAAAATCAGATACAAAGGTGTTGTCTGCGACAGATGCGGTGTTGAGGTTACCAAGTCCAGCGTCCGCCGTGAGCGTATGGGACATATCGAACTGGCTGCGCCGGTTTCCCATATCTGGTATTTTAAAGGTATCCCCAGCCGTATGGGACTGATTCTGGATCTTTCCCCCAGAGTGCTGGAAAAGGTACTTTACTTTGCTTCCTATATCGTACTTGACCGCGGCGAAAGCAACCTGGAATACAAGCAGGTGCTTTCCGAAAAGGAATACCAGGATGCAAGGGAAACCTGGGGAAATAAATTCCGGGCGGGCATGGGCGCCGAGTCCATCAAAGAGCTGCTGGAAGCTATTGACCTTGAAAAAGAATCCGAAGAACTGAAAACAGGGCTGAATGAGTCTACCGGCCAGAAGCGTGCGAGAATAATCAAGCGTCTTGAGGTTGTGGAAGCTTTCCGCGAATCCGGCAACCGTCCGGAGTGGATGATTCTGGATGCCATCCCGGTAATTCCTCCGGATCTTCGTCCTATGGTACAGCTGGACGGCGGACGTTTTGCGACCTCCGACTTAAACGACCTGTACCGCAGGATTATCAACAGAAATAACCGTCTGAAAAGACTGCTGGAGCTTGGCGCTCCGGATATTATCGTCCGTAATGAAAAGAGAATGCTTCAGGAAGCTGTTGATGCCCTGATCGACAACGGCAGAAGAGGCCGTCCGGTAAC
>OLRY01000695.1_pt1 | contig 40942 bp, 31 predicted proteins | sample 1672541 | NCBI WGS metagenome assembly OLRY01 (sample SAMEA3136697, study PRJEB25190) | human gut metagenome | biome: human gut; feature: human-associated habitat; material: faeces | place: Austria | collected 2013 | reverse complement strand
AGAATGGATGTACCGCTAATTTCAGAATAGGCGTACCGTTCGGGCAGAATTTGCAGTTTAAAAAGTACAAATAAATGCTCGAAAACAGAGAAAATATATATAAGAATTTCGGGTGACTTTTCGAAGAAACATAAGCTTATGTGAAAAAAGTATAATATGTGGTGAAAAAAGTACAAATTGAAAGTAAGAATATCCATGGATTAAAAAGCATCTGGCTGATAAAATAATATCATCAAAAGAACAGAGGAATCAGCGGAGATTCCTGAATGAGGTAAATGCCATTTTATTAAAAGGAGGATATGTAAATGAAAAGAAAGAGTTTTGTGGCAGTGGCTTGTGCAGCAGCAATGATCGCGTCCATGACAAGCGGACTTACCGTATTTGCAGAGGAGACTGCAGATTTTTCCGGTGAGGAGCTGAGTATTCTGGTATCAGCAGGCTGGATGGATAACAGATATGATGCAACAATCGAGCGTTTTGAAGATACTTATGGTGTAACAGTTGACCTTCAGACTATTCCGGCTGACCAGTATTCTGATCTTCTTCAGTCAAAATTAGCTACTGATTCCTGTGCAGATATTTTCTGGATTCAGTCCAACCCATTTGCAATCGAGTCTACAATCGTTGATCCAGAGAAATACTGTATTGATTTCACAGGAGCTTCCTGGGAAGATCTTATGCCGGAAGCAAGAAAAACATCCTGTGTATACAATGATAAATTATACGGACTTCAGATCTGGCACAATTCACCAGAATATGTAATGGTTTATAACAAAACATTGTTCGAAGAGAATGGTTGGGAGATACCATCTACTTATGCAGAGCTGAAAGACCTTTGCGCTAAGATCGCAGAACAGGGAATTACTCCATGGTTTATGCCAGGTGCAGATGGATGGCAGCATCAGCTGGCATTCTTCCAGATCGGTGGTGTTTACGAAGAAGCTACGCCAGGACTTTACGATGCTTTGAATACAAATCAGGCTACATTTGCTGACAATGAGAAAATGCTTGAGGTTCTGAACGAGTTCAAAGAGCTTTCCGATGCAGGATATTTCGGAGAGGACTGGATTGGAACTGACAGCACCAACCTGACAAATGAATTTGGCGACAGAAACATTGCAATGGCTATGGCAAACTCCAGTTACATTCAGCAGATCAAAGATGACACAGGCACAGAGGATGAGTTTGGTATGTTCCTGATCCCACTTGGCGATAACACCTGGTATCCGACCAACCCGGCTGGACCTACCATGTTTGGTTACAAGGGAACAGAGCATGAGGATCTTGTAAAAGAATTCTTCAATTTTGTTACAACCACAGAGAGTCTTCAGGAAATCCTTGACAACTCTCCTGCATACACAAACGTTGATATGAACGATGATGCAATTGAGCAGCACTGGCTGCCAGAGGAAGAAGAGTTCCTTGCAACTGTAGATGACAGCAAGAAGAGCGTATCTGTTCTTCAGACTGGTACCAAATATACAAACGACTACTGGATGCAGTTCGGTCAAGATATGGTTGCGTTCTGCCAGGGCGAAATGGAAGCAAATGACGTTCTTGCAAATATGGATACAAACCGTGCAGAGGCTGCCAAGACAGTTGGAGATGCAAACTGGAACTAAAGTATTTCGGTAAGAAATTGACATAATTATTTAAGCATAAGATATTTAATAAGGGTATATCTTCAGTGCGAAGGAGTGATTCCTTCGCACTGTTTGATAAAGGGGAGGTATCGCCTTTGAATAAGAAGAAAATTTATCCCCAGTGGTTTCTGATATTGCCGCTGGCTTTGTACATTATCTTTTTCCTGCTTCCCAGTATAATGGGTGTTGCATATTCATTCACAGACTGGAATTCAAGAAGTGTATTAAATGGTGTTCATTTTGTGGGACTGGACAATTTTAAAGAGATTTTCACATCAAATAAGGATTACTTAAGCGGTATTGGAAATACATTAAAATTTACCATTATTTCCAACATTGTGAAGCTGATTCCGGCACTTCTGATTGCCATCATGCTTCAGGAAGGACTGAAAGGAAAGGGACTTTACAGAACACTTTTGTATCTGCCGTCTATCCTTCCTTTTGTTATCATTGGTCTTGTTTTCAAGTCCATTCTCAACTATAACAATGGTCTTTTAAATGCAATCCTGGATGGTCTGCATCTTGGAATCCTGAAACAGAAATGGCTTTCGGATCTTGGCGTTGTGTGGAAATCCATTTATGGTGTGGATGCATGGAGAGGTATTGGTTATGTAATGACGATTTTCCTTGCCGGTCTGAATACCATTCCGAGATCCTACTATGAGGCAGCTGAGATCGATGGGGCAAACTTCTGGCAGAGACTTCGCTATGTGACACTTCCAATGCTCAGCGGCGCCATTATGATCAACCTGGTATTTGGTATTACATACGGTCTGAAGGTATTTGATATTGTTTACGTTCTCACAAACGGTGGCCCTGGACATGCAACAGAGGTTCTTACCACCTATGCATTCCAGCTTTATTCCAGAGGTCAGTACGGTATGTCTTCTGCTTTGAACAGTATTCTGCTTCTGATCACAGCAATTGCTGGTGTTGTAATTGTTAAAACTTTAGGAAAACAGGAGGTACAGCAATGACAAAGAAAAAAGTTCAGAATCTGCTGAAACATCTGGTATGCATCCTGCTGTGCCTGACCGTTATCCTGCCTTTTTATATGGTAGTTATAAACTCTTTCAAGAGTAAAGGCGAGGCTTCCCGAATGAGTCTTGCCCTGCCGAAGGAATGGCTGTTTTCCAATTATACCGAGGTTATTGACAAAGGAAACCTGATCCAGGGATTTTCAAACAGTTTACTTTACGCACTGGTCGCAACCACTTTTGGGGTTGTGCTTTGTGCAATGGCAGCATTTGTAATGTGTCGTAAACGTACCAAATTAAATGTGTTCTTATATTATTTTGTACTTTGCGGACTGTTTTTCCCGGTAAACTATGTAACATTGGTGAGAGTACTCAGCACGCTGCACCTGAATGATACACGCCAGGGAATTATCATGGTATTTACCAGTGCAATGATTCCGTTCTGCGTATTTACCATTCGCAACTTCGTGGTTTCCGTGCCGGTAGAGCTGGATGAGGCTGCTGTTATTGACGGCGCAGGTCCTCTCAGCCTGTTTTTCAAGATTATCATGCCGCTTCTGAAACCAACTATGGTTACCTGCTTTATCCTGCAGTTTATGGGCGTTTGGAGTGATTTCCTTACACCTTTGTACCTGTCCAGCAAGAGCAAAATGTTCCCGATGACAATGGCTGTTTATCAGTTCTTCGGAAAGAACAAGAGCTACTGGAACTACATTTTTGCAGATATTGTACTCACCTGTATCCCGGTTATTATTGTGTATATGATCGGTCAGAAGTATATTGTGGGCGGTATGACGTCTGGTGCGGTGAAAGAGTGAGAAATACAGTTTTCCTACACAATTGATTTAAGATAATTCCTTCTAAGATGGGGACAGCTTTCTGAGTGTTTAAATTCAGAGGGCTGTTTCTTTTTTGCCTGAAAATAGATTAAATTTGCCAGATGGGGCGTAAAGGGGCAAGGGTTTGATATTGTTGATAAGTGTGGTAAAATAATCTGAGACATAAGGTGGGACAGTAATGAAGATATGTGATGAAAAACAAAGAAAATTTGAGAAAGATGCGGTGGACTGGATTTGCCGGATTACATCGGGGATTTTGATTTTATTCGCCTGTATTGACATTGTCCGTTTTGCAATGCTGGGGGATAAAACAGCATTTATTACATTCGGGGTAATTGCGGTAGCGTTCATTTTGCTGGCTGTTGCTGCGTGGAAAAGCAGGATGCCGTTTTTGTATCTGGTGATTGGAGCGGCGGCGTTTGTCCTGTATTTTAATACAAATTTTTCTACCAGCACTTATTACTTCAACTGGATGTTTCTGGTGGAATGCATTGTGGCGGCAGTTGGGGGAATTCTGGGAACTGGGTATATGGTCTGGAAAAAGACACCAGTTGGAAAAGCGGCAGTTTTTCCATTATTGGCAGCAGTTCTGATTGCGGCAGGGGCACTGGGATTCTGGAAAATGAGATATGAGGCAGCACATAATGCCGATGGACAGGCCAGGGACGAGCTGTGGGCAGTGCCAGAAAAATATGATGGGGCTGAACCGGAGCAGGCGGGAACGGTAGAGGAAGTTGTTTATGAAACGAAAGCCTATGCAACTGATGAGAGAACTGTAACGAAAACCGCTTACGTATATTTGCCATATGGATATTCAGAGGAGAGGGAGTATAATATTTTATATCTCATGCACGGTACAGGGGATGATGAAAAATACTGGCTGAAAACCAATCCATATAACAAGACTATGCTGGACAATCTGATCGCCAGCGGGGATATCCAGCCACTGATCGTGGTAACGCCAACCTTATATGTGGAAGATGACTGTGCAGATGATCTGGATCAGCTGACCTATTCTTTTGCAAAAGAGCTTCGAAATGATCTGATGCCAGAAATTGAATCTTCTTATTCTACCTATGCGAAATCAGCAGATGACGCGGGATTTTCAGAGAGCAGAGATCACAGAGCGTTTGCGGGATTGTCCCGTGGAGCCGTGACCATGTACCATTCTGTGCTTTGCCGGAGCCTGGATTATTTCTCCTGGTTCGGGGCATTTAGCGGAAGCAGGACGGATGTACAGGCGTTTGAAGATACTATTCAGACGGGGGAGTTTGCAGATATGCCAATCCATTATCTGTATGTGGCAAGCGGCAATTTTGACTTCGCACTGCCGGGACAGGTGCAGGATTATCAGGCACTTCTGGATATTGAGCCAAGGCTGCGCGCTGGGGTGAATACGACATTTGATGTATTTCCCATGCGATATCATTCTATGGGAAACTGGCATCTGGCGCTGTATAATTATCTGCAGAAGATCTTTTTATAAAAAGGTTTACATATGGGAGGTATTTTTATATGGACAAAATAATCGGAACCAATCTGGGCAACTGGCTTGTACTTGAGAAATGGATGCAGCCTTTCATCTTCAAGGGAACGGGAGCAGAAGATGAAACCTGGCTGAACCGCAATGTACCCAAGGAAAAGCTCTGGCCGATGATGAAAGAACACAGAGACACTTACGTAACAGAAGAGGATTTCCGAAACATTGCATCTCACGGCTTAAACACCGTCCGCATTCCGGTACCGTATTTTATTTTCGGAGACAGAGAACCCTATTCCGGATGTATCGAATATCTGGATAAAGCCTTTGACTGGGCTGGAAAATACGGACTGAAGGTTCTCATCGACCTTCACACTGCACCCGGCGGACAGAACAGCTATGACAATGGCGGAATCGAGGGCGTGTGCAAATGGAGCCAGCAGCCGGATGAGGTGGAATTTGTACTGACTGTACTGGAGCGGCTGGCAGTGCGTTACCGCGACCGGGAAGAGCTGTTTGGAATTGAAGTGCTTAACGAGCCCATCAGCTTCAGCGTCTATATGACTGCCCCCAGCAGAAAGAAAGCTGCAGACAAAGAGGAGGCCAAAGGTTCCCGCCACGTTTCCAGCAGATTTTTGAAAAAGTTCTATGTGCAGGCTTACAGACGGCTCCGCAAAATTTTGCCGGAAGAGAAAGTAATCGTCTTTCACGATGGCTTCCGCCTGGGAATGTGGAAGGACTTTTTCGTAAAGCACCATATGAAAAATGTGATGATCGACACGCATATTTACATCCAGGCAATGGAGGATGTGACTCATATCCACAAATTCTGGGCATACCGTGCATTTATCGCATACCAGCATCATCTGCTGAAAAAAACGCAGAAGTATACCCCTGTTTTCGTAGGTGAATGGTGTGTGTGCAATGAGCTTGCGGATAAGAAAAAGGGACATGAAGTAATCCGTGATGAGTACGAAGATTACCGAAAAAAATGGTACAGAAAGGCTGCTGTTCTTCAGCTGAATGCATGGAAAGATACAGCCGGCTTTTTCTACTGGAACTATCAGCTGTACCGGGATAAGGATGTGGCTATGTATGCTACCCGCCTGGATTCCTGGGATTTATGCAGATGCTGGGAAAAGGGTTGGATGCCGGCGAGACTGGATAAATTTATGGAAAAGCTTTAATAAAGATTATATTGGGGAGTTATAAGAATCTGAAAATGTATTTATACAGTTTGCGTGTATTTTTTGGCAGGTTGCGCTTAAAATAGTGCAGCCTGCTATTTGTTTGATAGTATATAGTCAGAAAGTATGTGAAATTGCTGGTTGTGTATGGGAGTGTAGATTGCAGGAATGATTTTTAGGCACACTAAACAGCAATAATTAGGCTTTTTAGAAAAAATGGGAGATTTCAGGAGGTAAACATGAAACAGAATTTCAATAATAACTGGCTCTGTTACAAAACAGGTGACAGAGAGCACGCATTTGCAGTGACTCTTCCTCACGATGCCATGCAGTTAGACGAGAGAAGCGAGACAAGTGCTGGCGGCGTAAATACAGGATGGTATGAGGCGCAGGACTACACTTATGAGAAAACCTTCACACTTCCGGAAGAGGCAAAGGAAGAGAAAGTGATCCTGGAATTTGAAGGCGTTTACCGTAAAGCTACTGTGTATCTCAACGGTGAAAAAGTGGCTTATCATTCCTATGGTTATATTGGATTTTATGTGGATGCAACCAAGCATGTAAAATTCGGCGAAGAGAATGTGATCCGCGTGGAAGTGATCAACCACGATCAGCCAAACAGCCGCTGGTACTCCGGAACCGGAATTTACCGTCCGGTTTGGCTGTACACAGTGCCGAAAAAGCATCTGCGTTTTGACAGCGTGAAGATCACCACTCTGGATTATAAAGAGCCGAAGATCCGCGTGGAAGCATGGCCAAATACTGCAGGCGAAGTGAAAGTTGAGATTTTGGAGAAAAGTGGAAACAGAGAAGTTTCCAGTGCAGGAAATTTTGCACAGGGCGAAGGAGAAAATCAGTCAGCAGGCAACACTGGGGAGAACATTGCTGCAATGGAAATCCTTCAGGCGGACGGCAAGTTTTCCTGTGAAATCGCACTTCCGGAAGCGAAACTGTGGAGCCCAGAGGAACCAAATCTGTATGTGTGCCGTGTGACCTTTGGAGAGGATGTGCAGGAGGAAACTTTCGGTATCCGTATGGTAAGCTGCACCCCGGAGAATGGATTCCAGATTAATGGAAAACGTGTTCTTCTTAAAGGCGGCTGTATCCATCACGACAACGGACTTCTTGGTGCCTGCGCTTACGAATTTGCAGAGCACCGTAAAGTACGTCTTCTTCTGGATGCCGGCTACAATGCAATCCGTTCTGCTCACAACCCGTGCTCCAAGGCGCTTCTTCGTGCCTGTGATGAGATGGGAATGCTGGTAATGGACGAGTATATTGACGGCTGGTACATCCACAAAACCAAATATGACTACGCAGATGAGATCCTGGATAACTACAGAAAAGACCTGAAGGATATGGTGGATAAGGACTATAACCACCCGTCTGTGATTATGTATTCCACTGGAAATGAAGTATCTGAAACCGCTCAGAAAAAGGGAATTGCCCTTACAAAATCCCTTACAGACAGACTTCATGAGCTGGATTCCACCCGCCCGGTAAGCTGCGGAATCAACATTTTCTTTAACTTCTTAAGCTCTATGGGCTTTGGAGTTTACAGTGACAAAAAGGCAGACGAAGCTGCGGAAAATGCCAAGAAGAAAAAGGCTGTGGGAAGTGAATTCTATAACACAGTTGCCGGAATTTTTGGCGCCGGATTTATGAAAACAGGGGCAACTCTTTATCCTTGTGATGTAAAAACACGAGATGCTTACGCAAACATGGATGTGGCCGGATACAACTATGGAATCAAGCGTTACCGTCATGACCTGAAGAAATATCCGAAGAGAATGATTCTGGGAAGCGAGACCTTCTGTGCAGATGCTTATCAATTTATGCAGGAAGCAAAAAGGGACAAACGTATTATCGGTGATTTTGTCTGGGCAGCGCAGGATTATCTTGGAGAGGTTGGAATCGGAGCCTGGGAGTACAAGGATTATGCACCGCGTTTTGATGGCGGCTGCGGCTGGGTAAGCGCTGGTTCCGGAAGAATCGACCTTACTGGAAAGCCTCTTGGCGAGATGACTTATACAAGAGTGGCTTTCGAACTGGAAGACCTGGCAATTGCAGTAGTTCCGGTTGACCACACCAAAGATGCGCACTCCCCATCCGCATGGAAAATGACCAATGCCATGGAAAGCTGGTCCTGGGATGGCTGTGAAGGAAAGGCTGCGAAGGTTGAGGTTTATACACGCGCAGATCATGTAAAGCTTTATATAAACGGAGAGTGCGTAGGAACTAAGAAGCCGAAAAACGACTGCAAGGTATTCTTTGATACCACCTACCACAATGGAGAAATCAAGGCGGTTGCATTTGATGCAAATGATAATGTAATTGCAGAGAAAACCTTAGCAACAGCTGGAAAAGAAACTGTCCTTCGTGCAGAACCGGAGCTTACCCGTGTGAATGCAGACACCGACCTTTGCTATGTAAGAATGCGCTACACCGATGAAAACGGCGAGACTAAACCTCTGACAAGAGGACGGATCAAGCTTGAAGTAGAAGGCGGCGACCTTCTTGCCTTCGGCAGTGCATGCCCGTACTACCCGGAAAGCTACCAGAGCGCCGAAACCGATACCTACTACGGCGAAGCCCTTGCTATCATTCGTCCACAGTCCGGCGCTGGCAAAGTAGTTGTAAAAGCACAGTCTGACCTTGGCGAAGCAGTGGCTGAGGTGGAGATTCTTGGATAAATAATTTATCGTTTTTTGCAATATGTTCTGGATAATAGGCAGTGATGCCTGTATAATTAAAAAGAGATGCAGATATTCTGACACTCAAAAAGGAGGAATAGCTGCAAGAGATGAATAAGAACAAGATATTCTGGCTGCTTCTTTGCTGGAATATCTTGTTGTGCATTACAAAGAGATATAGAAAAGCCTTTTTCAAACACGCTCTAGCTGGAGGAACCTTGCCCTATGATATCAATTGCTGTAGTAGAAGACGACCAGGAGTATCAGAAACAGCTTTTACAATATATAGAACAATACGGAAAAGAACAGGAAGCGCAGTACAAAATTACGGTATTTCAGAACGGTATGAATTTTCTGGATGACTATAAGGGAGATTGCGACCTGATTTTTATGGATATTGCAATGCCTCATATGGATGGTCTGGAAACAGCTGCCGCATTGCGGAAAAGAGGGGACAACACCTGCCTTATCTTTATCACAAGCATGGCGCAGTATGCGCTGAAGGGCTATGAAGTGAATGCCTTCGATTTTCTTGTGAAACCATTGGCTCATGAGCTGTTCTGCATCAAATTTGAAAAAGCTCTGTCTCATATTGACCGGAGTGAAGCCTACTATATTAAGATCCCAAACGGAGCGAAGAAGGTTTCTCCGGGGCAGATCACATATATAGAAAGCAACAAGCATTATCTGGAATTTCATGTTCACGGAGATGTTTACAAAATGCGGGGAACGATGAAAGAGATTCAGGAATATTTTCTGGCAAGTCATTTTGCGCTGGTAAACAGTTCCATTCTGGTGAACCTTTCCATGGTGGATGAATGGAAAGGAAACGAAATCAAAGCAGCAGGTCAGACTTTCGTTCTTTCCCAGAAATATAAAAAGGAATTCCTGGACAGGCTGACCTTGCAGATGGGACAATGATGCAGAGCAATGAAGTGGATAATGCTATGGAACAATAAGAATGACATGGAGCAATAACATGGAAAAAATGGATTTGTTTAGGATTACCCAGGCGCATGGATATATTTTCCAGATTTTTTTCGCGGAAGTCCTTTGTACAAGATATTTGCCAAAGAAAAAGAATTTTCTATTACGGGCATTGACCAGTGGGATGATTTTTCTGCTGCTTTCTGTTGTGCTGCCGAATATAATCAGCAATTATGTTTCAGGAGTATTTTCCTTTACCGTATTCTTTCTCAGTCTTGGATTCTGGCAATTCTGCCTGGCTGCAGATTCCCAGGAAATATTGTATAGCTGCATGCTGGCTTTATTTATCCAGAATCTGTCCTCCAACGTGTATAATGTTATTTTTTATTCAATATTTTACGGAGCACCTGTAACAGTACAGTTTTCACTTTCGGTAATTTTAATGCTGCTGATCTATAGTGTTTTCTATTTCCTGATCATAAAGAGATTTGCAAAGGAAAGGCTGGAAAATATGCTGAGCAATACGGCATGGATCTGGCTGATCGCGGTTGGCATTTTTGTATTTTTCCTGCACTATTTATTCTGGATGTATGGAATACGGGATGTCTGGGTAGTATATCCGCCGCTGATTCTCTGTGACATTCTGGGGCTTGGCGTCGCCCTTGGATTTGTGGAGCTTCGCACAAGAAATGCAGACAATGAAAATCTGCGCCAGCTTCTGGAACTGGAGAAAAAGCAGTTTGAAATGACCAGAAGCAACGTGGAATTTGTAAACAGAAATGCCCATGACCTGAAACATTACATCCACAAAATCCAGCGTCTGGAAAATCCGGAAACAGAAGAACTGGAGAAGGTGCTGACCAAAGTGGAAGCCTATGAAAGTGCATTCCAGACAGGAAATGCAGCGCTGGATGTGGTGTTGACAGAGAAGAAGCTTCTGTGTCAGCAGGAGAAAATTTCTTTTACATGTATGGTTGATGGAGAAGCTTTAAATTTTATGAAGACTCTTGATGTGGCATCCTTGTTTGGAAACGGCCTGGACAATGCCATCGAACACGAGCGAAAAGAAGCTGTAGAGAAGCGGTACATATTCCTGAAAGTATTTCAAAAAGGCAGCTTCGTCAGCGTAAGAATTGAAAACTACTGCTCTCATTTCCCCGAACTTTCCCCTGAAGGCTTGCCCGTAGCGTCCTCCAAAAAAGACGCCGCATTTCATGGCTATGGAACCAAAAGCATGCAGTACATTGTGGAAAAATACAACGGAAACCTCCGAATTTCCGAGGAGGGAAACCTGTTTGTTGTAAGCATGCTGTTTCCCACAGGGCAATATCTTTAAAATTCAACAGTTAAAATCCTCTGGATGACTCTGGGGGATTTTTTTATTGAGTGTTAATAAAATTGGAAAAGTGTACAGATACACATCAAAAAGTGTTGGAAAAGTGTACAAAAACGAGTTAAAAATCATTGGAAAAGCGGTTGGCTATAATTTTGCCAGAATTTCATATGAATTTGCCACCTTGTTCTGATAGCCCTTTTTCTGTGGTATTTTGACTGGTAGAAAAACCTGCGGGTATCGCAGCGAAAAGGAGAAGAGGAAATGAAAAGAAATGCATTTATTATGGCTATGGTGATGTGTATGATGGGTTCCGCTGTGGGAACAACAGGGATGACTGTATATGCAGAAGAAAACACAGCCGAATCAGAAGAGAGCGTTGAGACAGAAGAAAGTACCGAATCAGAAGAAGGTACTGAAACTGAGGCAAGTGTAGAGACGAGTACAGAAGCTGGAGACACACTTGCAGAAGGCCAGGTTCTTCTTCCTGCATCAGAAGCAGTCTTCACTGAGGGCGAAGGCGTAGACCCGGATAACGAAAAAGAGCCGACTTCCTATGACGAAGAAGTTGGCATGATCCGTGCAGCAGCCCAGGGAACAGAAATCGTATACACTGTCCCGGAAGGTGCAGAAGGAACTTATGATATGTACCTTACCGTATCTAAGGTTCTGGCAGCATTCAGCTCCCAGCCGTTTACCTTTACTATCAATGACGGGGAAACTTTTTCCGTGCCTGTAGATTTGCAGGTTCCGGCAGATTCCCCTGCATCCTACACAGAAGACGGAGAGTACGACGAAGGAACTCTCACGGATTCCGGAAGATTTCTGATTAAACAGAGCCTGGAATTAAAAGCAGGAGACACCATCAAGGTTACCTGTGCATTTGGATGCAAGGCTCCGACCCTGAAGGGAATGGTTTTCCCATATGTAGGAGATGTTCTTCTGGCACCTGCCGGAAGTGAGGTGCCAACCGGATACGATAACACAGTGAAAACAGTTCCGGAAGCAGACCCATCCGATCCTCTTGCAGGGCTTAATATTATCTGGCTTGGTTCCTCTGTAACATACGGTGCACAAGCCGGGGGACATTATTCCATGGTAGATGCCATCCAGGACAACCATCCGGGAACTGTTTGCGAAAAATACGCCATCAGCGCTACCACACTGGTAAACGAGAAGGAAGACTCCTATGTTGGAAGAATGAAGCTGATCAGCAAAGATGAGACTCCGGATCTGTTTGTAGTTCAGCTGTCCACCAACGATGCAACCACAGGAAAACCAATGGGAGAAGTCACTGACAGCACAGACCCTGCTGACTTTGACGACACCACAATTGCAGGAGCAATCGAAACCATTATTTCTTATGTAAAGGAAACCTTCGGCTGCCCGGTTGTGTTCTATACAGGAACCTATGCCGAGAAGGAAAACTATGAGGAAATGGTAGATTTGCTTCTTCAGATCCAGGAAAAATGGGGAATTGGAGTTGTAGATATGTTCCATAATGAGGATATGACCGCAATCTACGGAACAGACCTGTACAACGAGTACATGCACGATGAGGTTCATCCATTCCGCAAAGGCTATGTAGAATGGTGGACCCCGGTAATCGAAGAGTACCTGACAGAGTTCCTTGGTGAAAATAAATAAGGATAATTTCTAACTGCACCGATCATGTTGTGAAAATGACGGTCCATGCCAGTAGTATTGCTATTTAACAGTTGCAGATTATAATGGAAGTATCTTAAAAACGTGATTTCAGAAAAGATGCAGATACGATGACGGAAACAGTTCCGCTAACGTGTCATTTTTGAATAGGAACCAGTCACAATTGGACAACATTACCAGCGGTATTTGTGCTATACTACCAAAAAATGAAGCTTGTTTTTGTGAAAATAGACAAAAGCGGTTGCAATTTGCGTATGAAAATTGACAGTCTGCGCATGAAATGAGCCGTGAGCGGAAAAATCTGTTATAGTACTACCATAAAAGATAAGCTTACGCGCTGTGGCAGCGCAAAATATAAAAGGAGGGAGCTTATGAGCAACAACAAAAAGTCCGCAGGTCTGTGGAGAGGACTCACATCAGTATCAGCCAGTCTTCTTGCAGTCACAGTGGGCGCATCGGCTATTGTGGATGCCAATGCAGCATTCATCAACACACGTCTTGGAGTTTCCAGCTACAAGATCGTAGACACAAGTAACGGAGAGAAAACAGATTCCACTTATTTCAAATCTGAGTTCTCAAGCCTTGATGAGGTAATCGCAGCGAAGGATGCTCTTGCAGCAGAAATCGCATCTGAAGGAACTGTATTATTCAAAAATGAAGATACAACCCTTCCACTGAATACTTCTTCTGACAAGGTCACCCTTTGGGGATTGAACTCCATCAATCCAACTCTGGGTGGTATGATCGGATCCTCTGTTTCCATTGATGCGGAAGCAGGTCAGAAGCAGTATGACATCCAGACTGCACTGACCGAGAAAGGCTTTTCTCTGAATCAGGATATGCTGGATCTGTACAGTAGTGAGGATGTAAATGGAACATACGGCAGAAAGAATGGCCATTCTTTACAGCCATCCTTCGGAACCATGTATGAGAATCCGGCAGCTTACAAGGTAGGCGAAGCACCGGAGAGCATTTACACAGACGATGTTCTGAAGTCAGCAGATGACACCGTTGCACTGGTTGTAATTTCCCGTGACAGCTCTGAGGCTTCCGACTACAACCCGAACATGACAAGCGCAGACGAGGCAGACAGCTATGAGCGTCCGCTGGCACTTTCCGATAATGAGAAAGCCATGATCGAGCTTGCAAAAGAGCACAGCACAAAGGTTGTAGTTCTTCTGAACACAAACAACCCGGTTGAAATCGATGATCTGAAGAACGATGACGGAATCGGCGCAATCGTATGGGCTGGTGAGCCAGGTGCAAACGGCTTCCTCGGTGTAGCAGATGTTCTTTCCGGTGAGGTGAACCCATCCGGTCACATCGCTGATACATATGCAGTAAACTCTACATCCGCTCCGGCTATGGTAAACTACGGTGTATATCTTTACACAAACAATTCCCAGGCTGGCTCCGATGCAGTTCTTACTGAGGAAAACAAAGCAGACTGGTATCTGGTAGAATCCGAGGGAATCTACACCGGATACAAATATTATGAGACAAGATATGAGGACGAGATTCTCGGACAGGGAAATGCAGATACAACAGAAGGTTCTTCTGACGGCGCTGCATGGGATTATGCAAACGAAGTTTCTTATCCATTTGGATATGGACTTTCCTATACAACCTTCGAGCAGAAGCTTGAATCTGTAGATGTACAGGTTGGCGGAACTGCTACAGCAAAAGTAAATGTAACCAACACAGGTGACGTTGCCGGTAAATCCGTAGTTCAGCTTTATGTACAGTCCCCATACACAGAGGGCGGTCTTGAGAAATCTGCAATCCAGCTCATCGGTTACGGAAAAACAGAAGTTCTTGATCCAGGTGCTTCCGAAGAGGTAACCATCGAGTTTGATCCTCTTTACATGGCAAGCTATGATGAGGATGCTGTGAAAGCAGACGGTACACAGGGTGCATGGTCACTGGAAGCAGGAGACTACTACTTCGCAATCGGAAACGGTTCCCATGAGGCACTGAACAATGTACTGGCAAACAAGAACGGCAATGAAGACGGACTTGTAAAAACTGCTGAGACAGACGAAATCAACGCAGACAATGCAATCAAATGGAATCTTGCAGATACAGACATTGAGACCTATTCCGCAGGAGTTGAGAACCAGCTTCAGGATATGGATATCAACAATCTGATTGAGGATACTGTTGAATATACCACAAGATCTGACTGGTCCAAGGGATGGGAGCCAATTGAGTCACTGACACCTACTGAGGCTATGATGGTAGGTCTTACCGATCAGCTGTACGAACTCACTGAGAATGAGGGTGATGGAAGCGGCATTACATGGGGCGCAGACAATGGCATGAAGCTCATCGACATGATGCAGTTTGATGAGAATGGCAACTATGCCGGAGCATTGGACTTCGATGATCCGATGTGGGATCAGCTTATGAACCAGATTACTCTGGACGAGGCAATTCAGTTCATTGAAAAAGCAGGTGATGACTTCGAGAATATCGATTCCATCCAGCTTGCAAGAACATACGCAAACGACGGTCCTTTGGGATACACCGGTGACCAGGTTGGCGGTTATTTCGTAAGATGGTCAAAAGACCTTTCTGAGGAAGACTACTATACAGAAGAAACAGATGACAAGGCTACTTACCGTATGGCAACCATGCCAACAGAGCCGATCGTTGCAGCAACCTTTAACAAAGACCTTGTTGAAAGAGAAGGCGAGCTTCTTGGAGAAGATGGTCTGTGGGCAAATGAGAGCTCCTTATTTGCACCAGGTCTGAACCTTCACAGAACTGTTTACTGCGGACGTAACCATGAGTATTACTCAGAGGATTCCGTTCTTACTGCTTACATGGGAAATGCTCTCTGCGTTGGCTTTAAGAGCAAGGGAACCATGGCTGAACCGAAACATTTCGCATTCAACCATCAGGAAGCAAACCGTTCTGGTCTGTCCACCTTTATGACCGAGCAGGCAGCCCGTGAGAACGAGCTTCGTGGATTTATGATGTGCATGAGCAGTAACAATGCACAGGGCGTTATGACAGCATTCAACCGTGCCGGTACTTCTTTCGTTGGTGCGTACAAGAATCTTCTTGAAAACATTACAAGAAATGAGTGGGGCTATCAGGGATGGTTCGTAACCGATATGATTAATGGTGCGGACTACATGAACTGGAGAGACGTAACCGCAGCTGGCGGCGGCGGAACACTGACCTCTTCCGCATATGATACTTCTACTATCGGTGCTATGGCAGAATCCAAGAAGGCAATCGAGAAAGATGTAAACTTCCAGCAGATGATGAAGAAGAACATCAAATACTTCCTGTATCAGCTGGTACAGAGCAATGCTATGAACGGAATCAGTTCCACAACTGAGATCCAGACTGTAAGAACCTGGTATCAGAATGCACTGACAGGTGCTGAGACTGCATTTGCAGTACTGACACTCCTGTTCCTGATCATGACAATCCTGAAAACTGTTAAATCCAAAAAAGAAGCGTAATCGGAGGTGCGGATGATGAATAAGACAAAAAAATCAATCGGACTGTATCTGACGCTTGTAGCAGGCATTATCGCCATCGTAGAAGCAATCTATTATGGAAAAGTAATGTACACTTTCCAGCCAGTATATTATTTCCTGGCAGGAGCAATCGTCCTTGCGGTACTTTCCTTTGTACTGGTTGGTTTCAATAAAGTGATCACCGGATTTATCCCGGTTGTAAATGCAGTATTAATGGCAAGCGCAGCTGTATGGAGCGCTTCTGTAATGGTAAACCAGATCGGTTATGTAGTTTCCGGACTGGATGGAATTGACACAATTATGAGTTTCATTATCTTCTGCAGCGTGGCAGTGGTTGGTATGATTCTTAATATCGTAGCTTCCTTCCTGCCAGTTGCAAAAGAGGCTGAGTAATTTATCTGAGAATCTTCCGGGAACAGGCGTGAGATGACCTGTTCCTGGGAATGAAAAAATACAGTGGAAATACACTGTAGCAATTGCAAATATATCTGGCATGTTATGTTTGCAAAAAGACTGTAAGAAGTTAACTGCACGGCAGGCAGTTACAATAGAAAAGGAGAGAAAATCATGAAGAAAAAAGTTTTAGCACTTGTACTTGCAGCAGCAATGGCATCCTCTATGGCAACAAGCGTTTCTGTATTTGCAGAGGCAGCTACCGCAACAGTAGCAGACCTTCCGGCAGAGGCACAGTTCGAGCCAAACGCAGATTATGATGAGTACACAGTAGTAGAGTACACAATCGAAGATATCCAGGCTGACCTTGTTTGCACTGTATCCACAAACAAAGATCACACAGAGTTCTACCTTGAGTGCAACTTCTACGGTGATGATCAGATGACAAAGACAACCTATGATGGAAAAGAGTACACTGTAGAAGAAGACAAGACAGGCTTCATGAAAGGTGATACACCGGCAATCCTTGACAAAGCAATTGAGCAGAACATCTGGGTGACCATCGAGAAATAATTTTTACCGTGTGATTGGTAAAATGTGTTGAAATAATTGATTAATTTTCAGCGAAAAGATAAGCTTACACTTAAAAAATAATATACAGCATTTCGGTAACTGAGGTGCTGCAGCGAAAAGGGTGCCTTTGCCATGAGGCACCCTTTTTGCTGGAAAAATGTATGAACAATAAGCTGAAGGCAGCGTAAGGTGCCAGGATAAAAAGACTAAATTTTTGTCTTGATTCTGGTGCTTTGGCAGTAAAAATGCTAAAAGATAAAGTGGTTACAAGAGATGATTTATGGGGGATTTACTATGCTTAGAGTGGCAGTTGCAGAGGACAATCCGAAAGACAGGGAACGGCTTTTAAGTTTTTTGAAAAAGTATGGGGAAGAGAAGGATGTGCAGATCGAAGTGGCGGAATATACAGACGGAAGTGAGCTTCTGGATCAGTACCGTCCCTGCTATGATGTGATTTTCCTGGATGTGGAAATGCCTCAGATGGATGGAATGAAAGCGGCGGAAAAAATCCGGGAAACAGACGAAGAAGTGATTCTGATCTTTATCACAAATATGGCGAAATATGCCATCAGAGGCTACGAGGTGCAGGCCCTTGACTATGTTCTCAAGCCAGTGAAATACGAAGCCTTTACCGTGAAAATGGACAAGGTAAAAAGGCTTGCAGAGAAGAAAAAAGACAAAAGCATCAGTATAAAGACCGGTACGGCAACCCACCGTCTGCTGCTGTCCCATATCCAGTATGTGGAGGTGGTACAGCATCTCTTGATCTTCCACACAGAGGACGGGGATTTTTCCACAAGAGGTGTTCTGAAGGATGTGGAGGCTGTGCTGGAGGAGAACGGTTTTTACAAATGCAACAAGTGCTATCTGGTAAATCTTCGCCATGTGCGAAGCGTCCATGACGGAATGGTTCTTGTGGGCAATGACCAGCTGCAGGTGAGCCGGGCGAGGAAGAAAGCCTTTGCAGAGGCGGTAGCGGATTATATTGGGAATATGCAAAGTATTTGAGTCTGGGTTGCTTAGTGGATCTTTACTGAAACTTTTCCAAGGTGAGATTAGAGCGTGTTTGAGAAATCATTCCCGCAATTTGTACGCTCCAGCGCCTATGAAAATATTAAACGTTTAAATTTATGCAGGATTTATGGGAGAGAAAGATGGAAACATGGTTACAGGGAATGGACGGATTTTCTTATTGCATGGAAATGCTGGCAGCAGCATTATGTTTCTTTATTTTTCTAAAAAAGAGAAAAGGCTTCTGGCTGCGGGTAGGAGCCAGTGCGATTATGCTGTTTTTGGCCAGTTTATTAATTTATCCTTATTTTGTTGATATAACGAATATTTATAACTGGATATGGTTTATTTTTATTTTTGCACTGACTATAGTGATTTGCTATTTTTGCTGTGACATTACACGGAAAGATGCAATTTTGGCAGCTTCCTGCGGTGCATTGCTTCAACATACGGCATCATCTCTATTTATTGTCATTTTTTATCAGGGAGTTATTCCTGAATTTTCAGGAATCCGCTACTGGGGATTATACGTATGTGTTTATCTTATCGGTACTATTCTGATCGCACGAAAGCTGCCGGATGAAGGGCACTATCACGTAAGCCGCGCCAACGCAGCAATTATGGCAGTCACAGTTCTTACAATCGTGCTGGTTTTAAGTGTTCTGGTAAAAAGTACAACTATTGATGTGATCGGAGTTGGAACAGCGAATAAGGAATACATAAAGCTGTTTCGTTTAAATCAGATTTATGCCCTTGGAGCATGCGTGCTGGTGCTGGCGCTGGAAACCATTCTGCAAAGAGAGCTTCGCGCCCAGAGAGCACTTTCCGAGAACAAAAACCTGTGGAACCAGCGGCAGCTGCAGTACGAAATGTCCCGTGAAAATATTGCCATGATTACCCGGAAATGCCACGATATGAAGCACCAGATTGAAGCCCTGATCCAGACAGAAAGCCATTCTGAAAGGCGGAAATCCTTCATCGAAGATGTGCAGGATATGATCCAGGTTTACGACAGTGACGTACATACAGGGAATGAAGCACTGGACACCATCCTCATGGAAAAAGGCCTTTACTGCAAGGTCCATCACATCGACTGGACCTGCGTGGCAGACGGAAAACTGCTGGAATTTATGGATGTGGTAGACCTTTTTACCATTATGGGAAATGCTCTGGATAACGCAGTGGAAAGCGTGGAAAAACGAGGCAAAGATGAGTTCAAAAGCATCGGTGTACGAGTGTGGAAAAAAGATCTTTTTGCAGTGATCCAGGTGGAAAACACCTTTGAAGGAGAGCTGAAAATGAAGGACGGCCTGCCCCTTACCAGCAAAGCAGACAAAGAAAATCACGGAATCGGTATCCGCAGCATCAAGTCCATTGTGGAGAAATACCAGGGAACTGTCAGCGTTCGTGTGCAGGACGGAAACTTCGTTCTGACCATTTTATTACCAATCATGTCATGAAAATGACGGTTCATTCCAAAGCCCTTGCGAGGGCTTTTTCTTTTGTTATAATTGCCTCATAAGCAATTGGGAAGGGCAGGAAATAGCTGGTGCCAGCACGCTGGGATTTCTGTATTTTGCCAATAGAAATAATTTTAGGAGAAGACAATTATGGAGAAGAAAGCCAAAAAGCGAATGAGCAACAAAGCATTTGCAGGAATCTGGGGAACCGTTCTTGCAATCCTTCTGATCGTGGTTCTGGTAGGCAATTATTTCGCAATGAAATATACCACCATCATCACCCGATCACTTGGACACACAACAACAAAGGTTACCACTACAGGTGATGGAAGCAGTGACAATGAGTACTTCAAAAGTGACTACAGCAGCCACGAAGAGCTGGTAGATCACGAGACTGAATTCAGCAAACAGCTGGTAGCAGAGGGAATTGTTCTTATGAGAAATCAGGACAACGTGCTTCCTCTTGAAAGCGGCAAAAAGATCAGTCTTTTCGGAATTGGTTCCGCAAAATTTGTATACAGCGGACTGGGTTCCGGAGCAATCGACACCTCCAAAACAACCAGCTTAAAGGATGCACTTGAGGCAGAAGGCTTCCAGGTAAACCCGGATCTTTACTCTGTTTATGAGAAGTCTGAAGCCCGTGTTGGAAAAGAAGAGGATCCATCCACATACCTGGATTCTGTAGCAGATTCTGTAAAAAAATACAGCGATGCAGCAATCGTAGTCATCTCCAGAAATGGAGCAGAGGCACAGGATCTTACCGAAGATCAGCTCTCTCTTTCTGATGCAGAAATGTCACTTGTAAAATATGCAAACGACAATTTCGATGATGTAATCGTTATGCTGAACACAGCAAATGCCATTGAAATGGGCTGGTCTGATTCCAGATTTTTCCCGAACATCAAGGCCTGCATGTGGGTAGGATATCCAGGACAGGAAGGTATCACTTCCATTGCGAAAGCACTGACAGGAGAGGTAAATCCGTCCGGCCGTCTTGTGGATACATATGCTTATGATTCCATGAGTGCACCAGCAACTCAGATCTTTGAGTATGGCGAGTGGACCAACACAAACAACGAGGAGAACGGACCGAAAAACGCTTACACTGTTTACGGTGAGAGCATTTACATCGGCTATCGCTATTATGAAACACGCTATGAGGACACGGTTCTTGGACAGGAAAATGCCTCCACAGCAGACAGCGAATACGATTACAACAAGCAGGTTCAGTACCCATTTGGATATGGAATTTCCTACACACAGTTTGATTACAGCGACTTCTCTCTGACAGAAAACGGAGATAATTTTACAGCACAGGTAACGGTTACAAACAGCGGCGATGTGGCTGGAAAAGATGTTGTAGAGGTTTATTTCCAGTCTCCATACACAGACTATGACAGAGAAAATCTGGTAGAAAAATCAGCAGTTGAGCTTTGCGGATTTGAGAAAACAGGAGAGCTTGCACCTGGTGAAAGCGAGACTGTAAGCATTGATATTCCGAAGGAAACTCTTCGTGCATATGATTACACAAATGCAAAAACTTACATTGTAGATGACGGTACTTATTACTTTGCAATCGGCGATGACTGCCATCAGGCACTGAACAATATTCTTGCTGCAAAGGGTTACACAACAGCAGACGGCATGGATGCAGACGGAGATGATTCTCTGGTTGGAACCTACGAGCAGAAGGAATTTGACAATACAACTTACGCAAAAGATGCTGCAACAGGCAATGAAATTACAAACCAGTTTGACTATGGAAACATCCAGACTTATGATGATTCCTATGTATATCTGACAAGAAATGACTGGACCGGAACATGGCCGACCATCTATGGTGAGCCAAACGAAAAAGGCAGATATAATGCAGAAGCAACAGAAGAATTTGTACAGTTAAGCCAGAACAATATTTACCAGGATGACCCGGATGCAGAGATGCCGACCACGAACTCCGGTGACAACATTAACCTGATCACCATGCGTGGAAAGGATTATGATGACGAGGAATGGGATGCGATCCTTGATTGTCTGACCGTAGATGAGATGGTTGAAATGGTTCGTCTTGGCGGATGGCAGACCATGGCAATTGACAGCATCAGCAAGCCAATGTCCAGCGACCAGGACGGCCCCGCAGGTATTTCCGGCGAGTTGATCATGAGTGATGTAGACTGTATGGGATATCCGAACCAGGAGCTTCTGGCAGCTACATGGAACAAAGAACTGGCACTTGAGTTTGGTAAATGCATTGGTGAGGACGGACTTTCTGTAAACGTACAGGGCTGGTATGCACCTGGTGCTGGAACCCACAGAACTCCTCTTGGCGGACGTAACTTTGAGTATTATTCTGAGGATACCTACCTTGCAGGTTCTATGTGTGCAAATGAGGTAGCAGGTGCACAGAGCAAGGGAATATACTGCTATCTGAAACATCTGGTACTGAATGACCAGGAGCAGAGACGTTACGGTATTTCCACATTTACTACGGAGCAGGCTCTTCGTGAGCTGTATCTGACTCCATTTGAAATGGCTGTCAAAGATGCGGACTGCCACGGAATGATGGCTGCATTCAACGGAATCGGCGGTATCTGGTGCGGCGCAAGCAAAGAGCTGATCACTAACGTTCTTGGCAATGAGTGGGGCTTCCACGGCATTATCGTAACCGACTATGCATCTGCAAATGACGGCTACATGTTCATTGATGCTGGTCTTCAGGCAGGAACAGACCTGTGGCTGAACACCGACTCTGAGGTTTACAAAATGGGTGATGTATCTGACAATGCAACCTTAGTCACAGCCCTCAGAAACGCTTCCCACGACATCCTCTACACCGTCGTAAACAGCTCCGCAATGAACGGAATCGACGAGAACGTAGTAGTGAAAAAAGTACTCCCGCTGTGGCAGTACTGGCTGATCGCATTCGATATCGCAATGGCCGTAATCATCATCGGCGGCGTGATTTTGATCGTCAGAAGATGCAGAAAAAACAATAAGATTGAGATTGTGGTTGAAGAAAAGAAATAAGACGGATTAGACGCAAAAGGCGCTTCCCCGGGGAATGGGGAGGCGCCTTTTAATACATAAAAACATAACAATGCAATAACTTATTAAAAATCAATAGTTTTTACATTGCAATGCAAAAACTATTGATTTTTATTATGCGTTTGGACTACACTTTCATTTTTGATGATTGGGGAAATAAAAACTGCTATTAGGTTTAGATCCGCTGAAATATTGCGGATGGGTGTTTTTTATTAAAAAAATGAAGAAATGGATGGAATTGTACTGTTTGGGCAGATATGTTATACTTGAAAAAAGTTGTGTAGGAAGGGAGCCTTAGCATGATATTGTATCACGGCAGTAATGTTGAAGTAAGAGAACCGAAGATTATTGTTTCCAACAGAACACTCGATTTTGGTGCTGGATTTTATACAACATCGAATAAAGAACAGGCCGAAAAATGGTCGAAGACACAAACACTTAGACGTAGAAAAGGAACCCCTATTGTTTCATGCTATGAATTTAATGAGGATAAAATTAAAAATTTGTCAGTTTTAAAATTTGAGTCACCAGATATTGAATGGCTGAGATATGTAACTGATAATAGAAAAGCTATTTATAGTGGACCGAAATATGATATTGTTATTGGGCCAGTGGCAAATGATAACACAATGCCAGTAATAAATGATTATATGGCAGGAACTATAAATGAAGAAACTGCATTAATCCTGCTGAAACCGCAGAAACTGGCAGATCAGTTTGCTTTTTTGACCTGGAAGGGTCTTTCGGCATTAAAATACCTGGAGGGAAATGAATATGGAAAAAAGAACTAAGCCATCAATTCTTCAAAATTTTGACTGTGAAGTAACCGCTTTAATAGCTCAAAACAGAGGAATTTCTCAGACAGAAGCGCTTAGAAGATTCCTTAATTCTAAAACTCATGAAATGTTGGAAGATGATGATATGAAACTATGGTATTTCAGTCCTCTGGCGGTATATGACATTTGGGAAGCGGAGGAAGCAACTGGAGATCCTGGAAATTCTCTTTATTTGAGGGGGGATGAAATTTGAGTAAGGAATTTAGATTTTTCACATATCTGCTGGAAAGTTATGCACAGTATAAAGGAACAACTGCGGCTGAAGTACTGCGGATACTGGATGAGAAGAAGCTTACGGATTTTGTGTATAATATGTATGAAATATATCATACAGAAGCAATTGAAAATGCATATATGGACATCGATAGCCTGATTGCTACAGGTAAAACTGCGTGGTAATTGATAGAGTGGGAAAGGTACTTTTCTGTAAAAAGAAAGGTACCTTTTTTGCTTAAGGTTATGTCAGAAAACTGCAAGGTTATGCGATATCGGTTGAAAGGGTCTGATTTTTCATATGCCGCGTTGTCGTCAATCGCCGTAGCCGCCGCTACGCCTCATTCCTCCGCCTTGCATATGAGAAAATCATTCTGCGTCAATATAGCAGATACTTAATTTTCGATGTACTAGATATATTTTGAATACACAATATAGTGAAATTTTACATATAAAATTCCTGTCAAATTTCAGTTTGCGTACGAATATGCGCACTTTGCGTAAAAAATAACCATTTCACTGTGAAAATGCTACAATATTAACTAAATAAGATGGGAAAAGGCAGCCAGATAATGGATGCCATCTCATCTGAAAGAACATGTAAGCGCAGCTTCCAAAAGGCTGCGCAGGCAAAATGTATGCAACAAAGTATCACAAAAACGAGGAGGAAAATTCATGAGTATGAAACGAGTGCTCGCAGCATTCATGGGTGTTACCCTTATGGCTGGCAACGGTCCGGTGAGTGTGATGGCAGCAGATGTGGCAGCCGAGTCATCCGCAGAAACAGCAATTGTAAACCTGGAAACACAGGGGCGTACCAATCCAATTGGTGTTGATGCACAGCAGCCTGCTTTTTCCTGGCAGATGCAGTCGGGAGAGATTGGCGCAGCCCAGAAATCTTACCAGATCGTAGTACAGGATCCGGAAGGAAATGTAGTATGGGATTCCGGTGTAGTGGAAAGCAGTAAATCCAACGAGATTGAATACGAAGGAAGCGGGCTGACTCCGGCAACAAAATACAGCTGGACGGTAACCGTAACCGACAACAATGACAACACCATCCAGTCTGAGAATGCAACCTTTGAAACAGGTCTGATGGATACTTCCACAGCTTCCTGGGATGGAGCGAAGTGGATCGGTGCAGGCGAACTTCAGCTTGATGCCGCATCCAAGGCAGTATTCAATATTACCGCAGATGTACAGGTAGCAGAAGGCAGCAACGCAGCCTCCTTTATTCTTGGCGCAGATGACTTCCGTCTGGAAAACAAGGTATTCAACAGTGAAATGCAGGAAGGCGAGAACTACGTCCGCGTAGAGCTTGACCTGTCAGGCGTAGGCGCAAACGGCGGAGCCAAAATCAATGCTTACCGCATGGGCTATGCAAAAGATGACGATCCGTCCACTCCATTTTTTACCATTGAGGATGACGAAGATCTGAATACCCTGATTACAGATAAGAACAAAAACGAAGCGCACACCATCAACATCTTCTGTACCGCAAGTACACTGACTATTACCGTAGACGGTACAAAAGTGGGCGATGATATCCTGGTTAATACCATGGAAAATGGAAATACATTCCCGAACCTGAATTCCGTAGGTTTTGCAGCAAATGCAGGCGACACTGCCACATTTACAAATTACAAAATTGAAAACGGCGGAAGATATGCAACCGGAACCCTTCTGGACGCAGAAACCGGTGCAACCTATTCTATTTTTGACGGAATGGACGGCGTAACTGTAGATGGAAATACAATTACTGTAAATGGCGGTGACGCAGGTGTTCTTGGATATGCAGATCCCTCCTATGCGGCAGCACCTATGGTGCGTACCGATTTCGAAGCAAAATCCGAGATCGAGTCCGCAAGACTTTACCTGACCGCACAGGGTATCTATGATTTCTATATTAACGGACAGGAAGTGGCACCAGATGAATGGTTCAATCCAGGCTCCACAGAGTACGATTCCATTCTGGCATACAACTCTTATGACGTTACCGATTACCTTCAGACCGGGGAAAACGCAATGGGTGCAATCCTTGGCGAGGGCTGGTGGACAGGAATGACCACATTTGAATGCCTGAATAATAACTATTATGGCGATCAGCCAGCCCTTATGGCAAAACTGGTTGTCAACTATACAGACGGCTCCAGTGACGTCGTTGTAACCGATGACGGCAGCTGGACCTACTACAACGATGGCCCGGTACGTCTGGCATCTCTTTTCCAGGGAGAAAGATACGACGCTACCAAAGAGGCAGCAGTAGAAGGCTGGACAGAGGCTGGATATGATGACTCTGCATGGACAGCTTCCTCTGAAATCGAGACAAGAAAACAGTTTGCAGATTATCAGCTGGTTTCCCGCTATGACGATCCGGTTCACGTAATCCGTACCAATGATGTAAAAGAAGCTCTTGGCGAAACCAAAGAAGGCTCCGGTTCCTATATCTACGACATGGGCGAAAATGTTTCCGGTGTTCCGGTTATCACAATTCCGGAAGAGTATGCAAAACCAGGCGAGACCTTAACCGTTCGTTTTGCTGAGATTCTTTATCCGGAGCTGGATGAGTACACCAGCGAAGGCGTTGACGGAATGCTGATGGTTGAGAACTACCGTACCGCGATGGTAACCGATTTCTATACTATGAAAGAGGGCGAGAACGTATTTTCACCGGATCTTACCTTCCACGGATATCGTTACATTGAGATCACAGGCCTTGATGAGGAGCTTCCGGCAGACTGCATCAAGATGCAGGTACTTTCCTCACTGGATGCAAGCGCTGAGTATGAGTCCTCCAATGAGCTGACCAACCAGCTGTTTACAAACATCACAAACTCCACAACCAGCAACTACATTTCCATTCCAACAGACTGCCCGCAGCGTGACGAGCGTATGGGATGGACCGGAGATGCGCAGATTTATGCACTGTCTGGTTCCTATGTAGCCGATACTTACAACTTCATGCGCCAGTGGATGGATACTGTTCGCGCGGACTGCGGTGAGACCGGAATGTCTTCCCAGTATTGCCCGGCATTTGTAACTTATGATCTGGAAGCAGATGACAAGATCCCGCACAACGGACAGAGCTTTGGTATTACCTGGAACTGCCTGGTTGTAACTATTCCTTACAACCTGTATATGCAGACAGGAAAACTTGACATTGTAAAAGACAACATTGATAACATTTATGCATACGTAGATCACCTTGCTTCTACTCCAATGACCTACAAGGATGAGAACGGTGATAAGCAGGAAGATGCAAGACTGACTGGTGAGACTGGTACACTTTGTGATCACCTTTCCAGAATTCCCACTGACGGCGTAATGCTTGGAAATGTTCTTTATATTAACTGTCTGGATCAGGCAGCAGTACTTGCCGATGCTATGGGTGATACAGAAAAAGCACAGAGCTATCGTGAGGCAGCTGCAACTGCAAGAGAAGCATGGAATGAATTCTTCATTGACCCGGATACCGGAAAAACAAAGAACACCAAGGGTGAGATCCAGGATACCCAGGCTTCCTATGCAACACCTCTTCGTTTCCATGTAGTAAGCGATGAGAATCTGGAAAAAGTTCTGGAAAATTATAATGCTTCCATTGCAGAAGCATCTGGTGAGGACAGTGACGGAATGCCGATTGTTCCTTATACTCTGACAACTGGATTTAATGCAACCGGAAACCTGCTGAATGCACTTTCCGATTATGGTCTGAACGACACTGCTTACAAGCTGTTTGAGTCTACAGATTATGCTTCCTGGCTGTATCCGGTAACTCAGGGCGCAACCAGTATCTGGGAGCGTTGGAATGGATATACCAACGAGCTTGGCTTCAACGGAAACAACAGCATGAACTCCTTCAACCACTATTCACTTGGTGCGGTTTATGAGTGGATGGTTGCTTACCAGCTTGGAATCAAAGCTGACGAGTCACAGCCTGGATATCAGCACTTTATCCTGCAGCCTACTGTCGGCGGTGATTTCACAGAGGCAAAGGGAAGCTATGATTCTGTATACGGAACCATCAAGAGCGGCTGGACCGCAGCTGACGGTGTGATGACATCCTATGATGTAACCGTTCCTGCAAACACCTCCGCAACCTTATACCTGCCAGTATCCGGTGACATAACAGCCTGCGACGGCGTAACCATAATGGGTGCTGCACAGCACAATTCAATTGAAACTCAGCAGATGGAATTAGTTGCCGGAACCTATCACTTCGAAGTGACAGACGGCAATGTAACGGTAACTGCTGCATAATCAATCATCATTGTTATGAAATGCTTTTTACTGAAGCGTTTTATAAAATATATGCAATAACTGTTATCATAGATAAAGTCCTCCAATTTTATTATGATACGGAACATGCGGAATCTTAAAATGCTGCCAGATTCCGTATGCGAAAAGGCCAGTACTGAGATTATTCTGATCCAGTACTGGCCTTTTTCGTTGCATTCTATTGAAAACTTTCTCTTGCTAAATTGTGAAAGTTTGTTAGAATATGTATAAAATAATTTGCGTAATTACAATTTACGAGAAAGTATGCTCTTTGGAGCGAGGTGACAAGTATGGTTACATTAAACGATTATTTATATTCCGGTGATACGGTTTTAAAGATTCTGCAGAAATATACGGAGGATCTGCGCAGGGAGGCCAAGGAGAACCATAATGAGATTGATCTGGTACACAGCAACTTCCTGCTTCAGATTACAGAGCTTCTGGAGCATAATGACTTCCTGACAGCCCAGTCTCAGAAGATACGTGAATTTTATAAATATATGGCACATGAATATCCGTTTCTGGCGTTTACTTTTAAGGGAAGAATCAAATCCCTGATTCGGGCGGAAGAGAAATTTAACGGGTATATTGTGGAATATATTTACGATTATTACCGGGAAAATGGGATTTATCCGCCGGTGTCTGAATTGAAAAACAAGCTGAGCTGCTTCCGTGACTTTATTGCATACAGGATTGTAGTCTGTCTGCCGAGATGCCATCTGAAACCAGGAGAAGACCAGGAGCAGGCTTCTATCCGCTATCTTTATAAGATTGCAAACGTGCTTTCGGGATTCCTGGAAGAGAGAGGGTTTACTGCGGAGTCTGCCCAGGGAGTGAAGCTGAGTACATCACCTTTGCTGGATGAAGAGGTGAAGCCATACTACAGAGATTATATCTGTGGTACCAGTGAATACGGTTATCAGTCCTTACATATTACTTTCTACGATAACAGCTCGAGGTCCTATATGGAAGTGCAGCTGCGTACCCAGAAAATGGATGATATTGCGGAAATTGGTCCTGCGAACCATTTAGGCTACGAGAAACGCCAGCAGGATGAACGTGCCAGAAGAGATGTAATCCCGGAAGGGGAATGCGTCTATTTCGATGAAGCCTACGAACGCGGCATGCGCCTTCTCCAGCTGGAACTTGCCGACCTGGACGTAAACATGTTCTCAGCCGTCAACAACAGTCTCATCAACGACGGCTGCGGACTGTTCCGCGGAAGGCTGATTTTGCCCTATGAGCATTTGTCAAGGTTTCAGAATGATGTGATAGATTAAAAGATAAGGAAAGCGAAAATCCTCTTTGCAGTTGTGGGTAAATTGCAGAGAGGATTTTTTTTAAGAAATACTGCATTCTATGCGACGGATGATAAAATTTTGCGTGATATATGATGAAAAACAAAATATACAGGAGCATTGGAAAGAAAATCACGGAATGGATGATGCACAGATTGTAGATTTATATTTTGCCAGAGATGAAAGTGCGATTACAGAGACAAAAAACAAGTATCAAAATATGTGCTTCTTGATTGCGCATAGCATTTTATATAACCGGGAAGATTCAGAAGAATGTGTGAATGATACGTGGCTTTTTACATGGAATAGTATTCCTCCGAAAAGGCCTTCTATATTAGCTCCTTTTGTTTCAAAGATTACGAGAAATACCGCAATTGACCGATATCGCAAAAGAAATGCACAAAAGCGAATGAATTCTCACATGGAAAATATTGCAGGAGAGGTAGAGAAGTTAGGAAGTGTAATTTCTTCAGAAATTGATGCGTATTTGCGAAGGAAAGAAATTGTAGAAATTTTCAATGACTTTTTGCAGGGGCTCTCTGAACGTGACAGGGATATTTTTATACGACGTTACTGGTACATGGATTCTATAAAGAAAATCGCAAACAGACACAGATGTGGGGAAAGCAAAATAAAATCAGTTTTGGCACGCAGCAGGAAAAAACTTTACGCTTTGTTGAAGGAGGCTGGCTATGCAGGATAACAAGGGTTGGGATTTTCTGGAGGTATTTGCGGATGTTAATGAAAATTACATCTATCAGGCTTCAAAACCCTGGAGAGAAAATAAAACCATAGTGTTCAGAAAATATATGAGGTTTGCGGTTGCCTGTGTTGTGATAATAATTGCAGTGGCAATAGGAGCAACACATAAGAATGAGGTCAAAGCTGCCTGGAATAAAATGACTTCTTTAATTAGCAGGATATTAGGCAGTACAGAAGATGCGGATGATTATGTAAAACAAATTCAGAAAACGATTCGAAAGAACGGGATTGCAGTATCTTTAGAGGAAGTGGCGATGGATCATGAGAATTTGTGGATTGCTTATTCTTTGAGCAATGAGAGCGGTGATAATGATATATCCATGAACAGTGCCGAGGCCGTAATCGATGGGAAAAATTTAGCACTGGAGGGGGGCAGTATTCGTTTAATACTAATTCGAAAGCTGATGATGCAGTTTCTAAAAGTTATGTGGCAAAATTTTACCGAAATGATTTGTCTGGTTCACATAAAATTGATATAACGATTGGTACATTTAAAACGGAAGATGATCAGATTGAGAAGAAGGATGAATACATTTTTTCCTTTACTGCTACGCTGGAAACCTTAGCCGTAGATACGAAGGAAATACCCATTAAGGAATCCATGCAGCTGCAAAATGGGAAAAACATTGCTATTTCAAAAATTAAATATAATATTTTTGGCGGAACAATTTATGGTGAATTGCCAGATATGGCAGAAAATGATGAATTCTTGATCCGCGGAGAAGATGATCTTGGAAATGAACTGGTTTTTGAACTGAATTCATATCGAAATCCAGATCTTGTATTTGATCTGACAGATTCCGGAATTTCTCCAAATGCGAAACAGCTAACTTTGCAGTTATATTATTATGCAGACGATGCTGGAAACCAATTTGTATATCAGGATGGGGATGATGAATTTTATGTAGAAGAATCTTCCAGTGAGTATGGAGAAAATGAAAATCCGGAGGATAGAGCAGTTCCGGTTGGAGATGGGTTTATGATAGATTTGCAAGAGTAGACTAATAGGAATAGAAGACAGCCATCAGTGAAAAATAGCTGGTAGCTGGCTATATAATTTTAATTTGATTACAAATCATCTCATAGAGCATTGCGTTCCTAAAACAAAAATGATATTATATAAATGCAAACAATAAAATAGATATTCTTAAAACTTTCTAAAGTCATTGAACTGGCCTTGGTTTTGTGATACTCTGGTACTACATTTCAGGAACTCTGTATTTTTCTTATGCCGTTCGGCAGCAAATTCCTGTAAGTAGTATAAAGTGAAAGAAGGTGAAGGCCTTTGGGGCTAAAGACCAGGGAATGCAAGAATATCTGGCAGACCATGAGCGATTTGCGGATCTGATTAATGGAACTGTATTTGCAGGGAAGCAGATTATTGAGGCTCAGTATCTGAAAGAAGTACAGAGGAAAAAACGGGTATCAGTAGCGGATACTGCTGATCTGGTAAATTTACAAAAGAAAAACAGTTCTTCTCAAAATGGAACGAAGAGAATTTATCTGGAAAGGGAGCGTGATTTTTTACGGCTTTATGATAAGCCTGGCTGTAGATTCCTGATTGCATGTGAAGTGGAATCCAGTGCTGATTATGAAATGCCGGTACGCTGTCTTACTTATGATGGAGTCGAATATACGAATCAGTTAAAAGCACGCAAGCAAAAAGATGATTCTGAAAAAACTCATGAACGTCAACCATTGATTCCAGTTTTTCATCTGGTAGTTTATCTGGGCGAGAAACGTTGGATCAGCAAACAGCATTTACAGGAAATGATGAAAATTCCTGAAGAAGTGAAGAAATTTTCAGGACAGCTTCCTGAATATGATATTGGCTTAGTTGACATTCATGAGCAGAATCCAGATTTGTTCCATACGGAATGGAAAGAAATCTTTAAGATTATGAACCATAGCCGGAAGAAGGAAGAACTGAGAAAGTACATAGAAGATCATAAAGAAGAAATACAAAAGTTAAGCGTGGAAACCAGGTGGTTTCTGGGGATTTTGTTGGAGCAGTATACGATTGTGGATGAAAGAGTTATGGAGGTGAAGGACATGTGTGAAGCATGGGACGGTGCGGTAAAATTGCAGGCGCAGATAGAGGGTAGGGTGATTGCTCAGGAACTGGCGCCTAAAATGGCGGAAGAGATGGCGCCTAAAATGGCGGAAGAGATGGCGGCTAAAATAGCGAAAGATATGGCGGCTGATATGGCTCCGAAAATGGCAGAAGAGATGGCTGGAGAAATGGCGGAAGAAATAGTTGAAAAGCGTCTCAAAGAGCATAAGCAACGTTTAAAAAGAAAAGAAAAAGAAAGAAATAAAAAAGTTGTTTATAACATGTTCGCGAAGGGTTATCCGCAGGAAGAAATATCCGAGATTTTGAATCTGCCATTTTCAAAGGTAAAGAAATGGTGCAAAAATTTCAGTAAAGATGCTGCAGTAGAAATGGCATAAACATTGGGTGAGTCTCTTTACAGTTTGAAAGATAGCTGTAAAGGGACTTTTCTTTATTTCTTGAAACGGAACGTGGGAAATAATCACCGTAATTATGCAATCTGTCCATGTAAACTATCCATACACGATAAAAAAACAGCATATTGCGTTAAAAAGATGCAGAAGCGTGGAAAAATGTTATTATTTTAGATAAGATATTATGGAAGAAGTGTGGGAATATTTGGGGATTGGAGGAGGAAAAATGCTTCGCATTGCGATTGTAGAAGATAACGATACAGACAGAGAAATAATAACAGATGCTTTGGGACGGTTTGAGACAGAGGAGAATGAGCATTTTAGTATAACGGAGTTTCATGATGCCATGGATTTTCTGGAACAGCGGAAAATGGACTTCCAGATGGTATTTATGGACATTCAGATGCCGTACATGGACGGGCTTGAGGCGGCGCGGAAATTCCGGGAGAGAAACACAGAGGCAGTGCTGGTTTTTGTGACAAGCATGGCACAGTATGCGGTTCACGGCTATGAGGTGGATGCTATGGATTACATTGTAAAGCCCCTTAACTATTTCAGCTTCAGCTTGAAAATGAAACGGGCGGTAAAGCAAATCCATTCCCGTGAAAAACAGCAGTTCATCATCAACACCAGAAACGGCCTTGTGAAAACCTCTATAGACGAAATCAAATACGTGGAAGTACTGGGCCACAAAGTAATCTATCATCTTGAGGAAAAGGATGTGGAAGCCTATGGCAGCATGAAAAAGGTAATGGAAGAACTTCCAAACAACACATTTGCATTATGCAACAACTGCTATTATGTAAACCTATATTACGTGACTTCTGTGGAAGGTTATCTGGTAAGCATTGGGGAAATCCAGCTGCAGATCAGCCATCCCAGGAAGAAAAGCTTTATGAAAGCCCTGAATGATTATGTAGGAGGATGCAGCGCATGAACATATGGGAGATTGTCTGGAAATGTGAACTTACCTTTGAATTACTGCTGTTCAGTTTCCTGATGTGCCGTAATTTTGCCAGAAAACCGCTGTTCTGGATAAGAGCGGCTGCCGGAAGCGGAATCTGTCTGTTTGGAACGCTGCTCTTTGTAAGCAATACCAAAACCATGTGGGAAAGTATCCCGGGAATCATAATCATGTTTCTTCTGAGCATGCTGACCATGGTATTTTGCTATGAAAATTCTGTGAGGGAAATCTTTTTCGTCAGTGTGGCGGCGTACAGTACCCAGATTATTTTGTACAGCGTGTTTATTCTGTTACAGACTTTTCTGAACATAAACGATGGGATTGCATTTATTCTGCTTTATGTAGTGTTGCTGGCAGTGGCCGTATATATGGTACTGCATTTTATGGAAAAGAGAATCGATGAAACGGAGCATGTAACCGTTCACCCGGGTTTCCTCTTGCTGCTTTTGGTAACAGCAGGGCTGATTGATACGGTGTTTAAGTTTTATATGGTAGACCATATGCTTGGCGTGGAGACAAAAGAGATTTTCGCTGCGTGGAAAATTTTTTCCATGGTTGCCTGTCTGCTGCTTCTGATGGTACAGTTTGGTACTTTGAAGCGCAATTCCATTTCTGCCCAGAAGCAGCAGCTGGAAGATCTGCTCTATCAGAAACAGCAGCAATATGAGCTTTCCAGAAAAAATATGGAACTGATCAATATCAAATGCCATGATCTGAAGCATTGGTTCAAGCGTCTGCAAAGTCTGTCTGGAAGTGCCTACGAAAAAGAGGCGAAGGAAATCCAGAAAGCACTGGCAATTTATGATTCTATGTTTCAGACGGGAAACAAGATTCTGGATACCATTCTTACAGAAAAGAAACTCTACTGTGAATATAACAAAATTAACATGACCTGTATCGCAGAGGGAGAAAAACTGGATTTTTTATCAGAAAGTGAGCTTTGTTCCCTGTTTGGAAATATTGTGGACAATGCGGTGACTGCTGTTTCCCATCTGGAAGAGGAAGAGAAACGGACAATCAATATTCTGGTGCGTACCCGGGGAAATTTCCTGTCCATTCATGAGGAAAATTATTATGAGGGAGAATTGAAAAAATCTGGCGATGGTTTTGAGACAACCAAGAAAGATAAAGAGCATCACGGTTTTGGTCTGAAGAGCATTAAGATGATTACGGAAAATCATCACGGAAATATGTCCGTGACAGCGGAGGACGGAGTGTTCAATATTAATATTTTGATTCCCCTGCCAAGCATGGAAAAATGAGCAGCGTGGCGTGCGTAAATGTTTATGCACGCTATATTTTTACTGGTCGGATGAAAGGCACTTGCATGAATGAAGATTATGACGGAAAAATGCAAGGTTATGCAAGTATGGTAGCAAACTGCCAGTAAGGATGATAAACTTTTTCATAATAAGTCAACGAATTTGGAGGAATGAGAGATGTTTAAGAAGAAAGTATTATTGGCACTTGGTATGGCAGCAGTATTAAGCACAGGCTGTGCAGCAACATCTGTTTGGGCAGAAGAGAATGCAGATGTGCAGGCAGAGACGGAAAGTACAGATACAGAAGAAAATTCTGAAGCAGAAGGCGAAGCAGAGGAAGCAAATCCAGAAATAGAGGAAGGCTACACCACCGAACTGGATGGCTGCACAAAAGTGGTTTCCTGGTGTAAAAATGGAGACAACAATATTTACGGACAGTTTTACTATCCAGCTGATTTTGACGAAAACCAGACTTATCCGGTGGTCATTATGAGTCACGGAATCGGCTCCACTTCCCAAATGATGGAGCGTGCGAAATGGCCGGAAAAAGCAGCACAGGACGGCTATGTGGTTTATACCTTTGATTTCTGCGGCGGTTCCCAGAATGGAAACAGCGATATGGATTTTATGGACATGACGGTTATGACAGAGAAGTCTGATTTAAGCGCAGTTATGGATTTTGTGAAATCAAAGGATTATGTGGATCAGGATCATCTGTTCCTTCTTGGACAGAGCCAGGGCGGACTTGTCAGTGCGCTGACAGCGGCAGACCGTGCGGATGATGTGGCGGCTATGATCCTAGTTTATCCGGCACTTTGCATTGCGGACAATGCAAAGGAGACCTATGCATCTGCAGAAGATATTCCAGAAGGCGAGGCGGAGATGCCAGTTGGAACGGTTGGCTCTGAATATGTGAAGGCAGTTTATGATTTAGATGTTTATGGAACCATCAGTGCGTATGACGGAGATGTTATGCTAATTCACGGAATTAATGACAGCCTGGTTCCATATAGCTATTCTGAAAAAGCACTGGAAGAGTCTTATACAAGTGAAGGCTCTGTTCTGGTTCCGATATATGGAAAGCGTTCTACTCATGGATTTGAGATGAACTTCGAAGAGGGAAGGGATTATGCGGAAACGGTAGGCTTGGAATTCCTGGATGCTCACTTAGAGGAAAAATAATCTCAGATTGAATTGCTGGAAATAAAATATGGGGTGCTCTTATCGAGTGCCCATTTTTTAAAAGGAGGAGAAAAGTGAAAAGGAAAAAATTTGAGGCCGCAGCTATGGCAGCAATTCTGGCTGCCATGTCTTTGAATGGATCACTGATACACGTAAGTGCAGCAGAAAATAACGGAAGTGAGGACGACTTTGCCAATCAGATTGCAGCGGAATTTTCCCAGCCGGAAATGAAATATAAACCTTATGCCCGCTGGTGGCTGGCAGAAGGTTCTCATACAGATGAGACTTTGCGGGAATCTGTGCAGGAACTTTATGACGATGGTTATGGCGGAATTGAGTTTGTAACTCTGGATGAGTCCCAGTATTTGGACAAGGAAACCTACGCGTGAGGTTCTCCAGAGTGGATTCATGACACGAAAGTGATTATTGAGGAATGCAACCGTCTTGGGATGAGCGTAAGCATGACAAGCGGAACCCACTGGTCCACAGCCAACCTGATTTCCATTACACCGGATGAGGAAGCGGCATCTCAGGAGCTTGGGGTATCTCCAAGAGTGGAGTACAAGGAGGCAAATACAAAGCTTCTTCCGGTTATGAGAAGTGCAGAGGATGCAGATTATCTCTATCTTTATCACTACATGTATGAGGATGAGGAAAACTACGAGGGTGAAATTTCACTGGATGGAATTTATGAGCCTTATGTGATCGACACCTGGAGCGGAAACGTGGAAAAGGTTCAGGGCGTCAGCTATGAAGATGGCAGAACTGTGCTGCATGTGGATGCGGCACCTGGAGAGACGATGGTGTTTGCACTGAAGCATGGGGATGACGGAGAAAACTCTGTGGAGCAGATTGAGGCAGAGAATTCTGGAGAAGGAACAAGGAATGAAGCAAAAGACATTGCAGATACGAAATCAGAAGTTGAGAAGAATGTTTCGAAAAATGCAGCTGGTGCAAAAGAGAAAGAAGGCAATGAAGCAGTAGATGAACTGCAGGAAAAAAGTTCTATTAATAATGTACTTACACTGAGTAACTGGAACCTTACCATAGATTCTTACGAGCCTGGCGAGAAAGTAACCCGCACCGAGGAAAACGAGGATACCGGAGTCACCACAACAGAAGCTGCTTACACAACCAATCACGTAGAAATAGACGTCGGAACCTTGGCTGAGCTGGTTTCATGGAAAGATATAGAGTCTGTTGGTGAAACTGTGTCTGGTATTGGAACCTACACCACTACATTTGAACTTCCAGATGAATGGCAGATTGCAGAAAATACTGAAGCCAGCGAAGGCGACACAGAATCAGCTTCTTCAGAAGCTGCCAAAACGAACTCAGGCAAAATTGAATTCCAGGCCGACAGCTTCCAGGGCGGAACCGCCGCTATCTGGATCAACGACACCAAAGTCCCGGTCAACATGGACCGCCGCACCGCTGACCGCACTGCCTACATACAGCCCGGTGAAAATACCATTACCGTGCGCGTGACCAGCTCCCTTCGCAACATTATGATCACCCAGGGCTACGACGGCTGGATCTTCGGCACCCCAGACCCAGATGATTATGGAATGACTGGGGAAACGAAACTTGTGTATACAAAATAAAATCTATATAGAAGATATAAGTCAAAAGGCATTACAGGAAGCGAAAATCCTGCAATGCCTTTTCAAATACTGATTATTTCTCCGGGAACATTTTGCCGAAGAGGAAGCGGATAAGGGGACCGCAGTACATGAGCTGCCAGAAGAAAGCAACTGGGAAGTTCATGAAGGTTGTCTGGAACCATACGGCAACGAACTGGGAACCTGCGTTTTTGAATAAGATTGTGGCAATCAGGCTCATGACCGGGCACATGATGCAGATGATCATAATGGAAATTGCTACTGTGATTGCAAATGGTCTGTCCTTTGGTGTGACGATGCGGAAGGCAAGTTTATGAGCAAGGTTGTCCACAATAAAGAATTCCAGCACAAATGCAACCGGCCACATGATTTTCATTTCACCGAAGGCCATCAGGAATACCTGGTTGCTCATTCCGCCGATGTTCAGGGAAATGTTGTAGCAGATCATGGCGTAAACCATGAGAAAGGACATCATCAGGGTAAAGATTACATTTTGAAACTTTGTTTTTGGCATAAAATTTTTCTCCTTTTTTGAATTTTGAGTACAAAAAAGACACATGTGTTGTTCGTTATCAAGCGTACACTTGTGTCGTTTCCAATTTTATACCAGAGCTAATTTGTTATGAAGTTGTTTACCGAGTGATTATTATACCAGATAATCGGAGAATTGCAATTAAAAAATTTATGGATATCTGCAGAAGGCGATAAATTTTATATATTTTGAGTGAAAAAGGCATTGTGAGAATTGCACATTTTCGCAGTGCCTTTTTTGTGCATAACTGTGAAGGAGTAGCAGCCCGTCCTGCAAGCTGCGCATCGGTTTTGTACTACTTGCGATAAATTTCATACACTTTGCGCTAAAAACGGGTACGGGAAAATTCAGATGCTATAATACTTGCATAAAATAAAACATGCTGTCTGCTGATTGGGAAGCTTATGTTTAAGCGCGGGCAGCAAAGCAAAAATAGTAAATGGAGGATGAAATATGAAAACAAAGCAGGCTGTAAATCCGTATTTGCCAAGCTGGGAATACGTGCCGGATGCGGAGCCGCATATTGTGGACGGACGTGTATACATATATGGTTCTCATGATCTTTTTAACGGCTTGAATTTCTGTCTTGGAGACTATGTATGCTGGTCAGCACCGGTAGACGATCTTGGCAACTGGCGTTATGAGGGTGTTATTTTCAAAAGAGAGCAGGATCCGGCAGCGCCGAAGATCCGTCTTACAAATGGTCTGGCAGCACCGGATATGATCCAGGGATCGGACGGAAGATTTTATCTTTATTATTTCATGGGCGGCACCAAGATGATCTCTGTGGCTGTCTGTGACAAGCCGGCAGGCAAATATGAATTCTATGGTTATGTAAAATATGCAGACGGCACTCCTATTGGAAAGAAAGAGGAGCCACTGCAGTTTGACCCGGGCATTTTTATGGATGACGATGGAAAGCTGTATCTTTACACAGGCTTTGCCCTTCAGGGAAATCCCCTTCTGCTTGATGGCTCCAAGCCGACTGAGCACGGTGCAATGTGCTTCGAGCTGGATCCGGCAGACATGCTTACTGTAAAAATGGGACCGAAATACATTGGAATTGCCAGTGAGAAAGAAGCACCAGGAAGTTCTTATGAGGGACATCCCTTCCTGGAGGCAAGCTCCATGCGTAAATTCAATGGAACCTATTACTTCATCTACAGCTCCCTGAACAGCCATGAGCTTTGCTATGCAACAAGCGATAACCCTACAGAGGGCTTTGAGTTTGGTGGTGTTCTGGTCAGCAACGGGGACATCGGCCTTCCTGGAATCACAGATGTAAAAAATGCAAGAAACTGTACCGGAAACACTCACGGAAGCCTGATCGAGATTAATGGAAGCTATTATGTTTTCTATCACAGACACAGTAACCGTAAGCAGTCTTCCCGTCAGGCTTGTGCAGAGCGCATCCGCTTCGAGAATGGCAAATTCTATCAGGCAGAGATGACCTCCTGTGGTCTGAATGACGGACCGCTTAAGGGAAAAGGAAACTATCCTTCCTACATCGCCTGCAACGTATATGGCAAAAAGGGAACCCGTTTCCTGAGCATGATCAAGCATTTCAAGTCTGGTCATCCATATCTGACACAGGAGGGAAAAGACCGTGAACAGGGCTCTGACCAGTATGTGGCAAATATGTGCGACGGAGCAGTGGCAGGTTTCAAATATTTTGACCTGCGTGAGACCTCAAAGGTTCGCATTAACATTAAGGGAAAAGCAACTGGAGTTGTTTATGTGACCACAGAGGAAGGCGGCAAGCCAGTGGCAAAGATCCAGGTGAAACCTTGCAAAGAGCAGCATGGCTTTGCGGCTGATTTAAGCGGACTTGGCGAGAAAGAGGCACTGTATTTCAGCTACAAGGGAACTGGTGCGTTTGACTTTATGTCCTTTGACCTGAAGTAAAAACGCCTTAAAAAGCAAGAAATACTTTATCTGCTAATAGCAGACAAAGTTTAAATAAAAGGGAAAAGAGTTTATCTTAAGAGTCAAATAAACCCAGGAGGCGAAACACTTGAACATTACTAATTTTGCAAAAAAAGTTGCAGAAAAGCCGGTTTTCAAAACCAGGATCAAGTCTGATGAGGTGAAAATCCCGGAAATGATCATTGGTTATTTTCTGGCTCCATTCTGTGCCATGTTTGCCAACTCCATCTTTGGTGCATATCTGAACCGTTATTATGTGGATGTACTTGGCTGGACAAAATTCGGAGCATTTGCTACACTTCTTCCAATCGTATCCGTGATCTTCGTAGTTCTCGGAAACCTGATGATTGGACAGTGGATCGACAACACCAGATCCACACAGGGAAAAGCAAGACCGTACCTGATTCTTGCAGCTCCTATGCTGATCGTGGCAATTATCCTTATGTTTATGACACCAAACAAGGGAAGCAATGCTATTCAGATGATCTGGATCGCAGTTTCCTACAATCTGTACTATGCGCTTGCATATCCGTGCTTTTACTGCGCACACAGCTCCATGGTTTCTCTTTCCACCAGAAATTCTGAGAGCCGCGGACTTCTGGCAACCCTGTCAAATGCAGCAATGGTTGCATCCGCAGGAGTTGGAGCCAGCATTCTTGTGCCGATCCTTCTGCAGAGCTTCCTGTTTGTGACAAAGGACGGCGGAATTGATGTGGATGCCAGCTATGCGCACTGGAGAATCATTTCCATCGTGCTTTGCCTAGTAAGTGCATTTGGCTGTATGCTGGAGTACTATTTTACAAGAGAGCGTATTACAGAAGAGACAGCAAACCTGAATGTAAAGGAAGAGAAGCTTCCGCTGAAGAAACAGCTGGAAGGCTGTATCC
>OLRY01000694.1_pt1 | contig 40948 bp, 28 predicted proteins | sample 1672541 | NCBI WGS metagenome assembly OLRY01 (sample SAMEA3136697, study PRJEB25190) | human gut metagenome | biome: human gut; feature: human-associated habitat; material: faeces | place: Austria | collected 2013 | reverse complement strand
GCTTTTGCAGCTGCACCAATTTGGATTCAAGGTCGGTCACGCTCTGCGGCAGGTTGTGCAGGCAGTTGTCCAAGCGTACCGTATTGCCGACCGCATCCGCGCCCAGCTGCACCGGATTGATGCCGCTGCCCACAAGATACGCCAGATACATTTTGTCCATTGCAAAATAAGCGATCTGCAAATCAAAGCCCTTGTACTGCCCGATGGAAACCGGCTCGGTGCGGTTCATCGCCATACCCAGCAGCCCCAGCAGGGCTTTGCCTGCGTCCTCGCGCTTGGTGTAAACCGTATCCATCAAAGAGATGGCGAAAACATCCTTGCCGTCCGCATCGTGCTTCGTGTTTCGCTGTTGTGTGGCAAAAGACTCGTACCTATGGTTGGTTTCTTCATCGCCAGATTAGGGAAAAATACGTTTTTAGAGCTGTTTTTTATCGCCAGCTTTTTTCTGGCGATAAAGCTGGCGATAAAGGGGCAGTTTCACTACTAAATAAGACCAAAAGATTCGTCACATTACCTAAAGATAAGACTTCTATAAGACACAGTATCTGGTACGATTGCACAAGAAAAATAGAATTTTAAGAGGTTCGGTATTCTCATAACCGCTTGAGTGGGGGTTCGAATCCCTCACGGCCCACCAAAAAAAGATCGCAGCTATGCCGTTTTGTACAAAATGGCATAGCTGCGATTCTTTATTTTTCGTACAATTCACTGCTCAACTGATTGCGTATCGACTCCCGGCGTTTTTTGTATTGCTGCATAAATGCCATGTGCTCCGGGGCTGCATCAATATAACGGTCGTTGCTTTCTTTGGTGGCTGTGTGCTGATAGCCGAAGTCCCTAAAAACCAAAAGGCTCTTGTTGACATGAACGGTATATTACCGTCAGCGTTGGTACACCGACCACCTAAAGTCATAACCCCCACCAGCCGTCACGCCCCCCGTGCCCGCTTGCGGCAGGACAAACCTCCGCGGGCGCATATAGAATGCGCCCCTACGGATTCCGTTTTCGACCAACAGGAACACCCACAAAAAAACGCAGCCACGCTATTTTGCGGTAAAATAGCGTGGCTGCGTTTTTGGTTTTGGCTTTACGTATGATTCCCGGCACGGAAACCCTGCGTGTTACAGGACCTTGCGCATCTCCTGCACAAGGTCGGCGATCACGATGGGCTTGGACAGGAAACCGTTCATGCCGCATTCCAGGGCGTTGCGGCGGTCCTCGTCAAAGGCGTTCGCCGTCATGGCAAGAATGGGGATGCCCGCCAGGTCGGGGTTTTCCAGCTCGCGGATGCGGCGGGTGGCGGTGTAGCCGTCCATGATCGGCATCTGCACGTCCATCAGCACCAGATCGTACTGCCCCGGCGCGGCGGTGCGGACCTTTTCCACGGCGATGGCACCGTTCTCGGCGGTATCGACCTCAAAGCCGTAGGCGTTCAGAATCTCCACGGCGATCTCGCGGTTCAGCTCGTTATCCTCGGCAAGCAGGATGTGCTTGCCCGCAAAGTCGGTGGGTTCCTTGGGCAATACGCCCGGCTGCTCCTCCGGCTTCTGCCCGATGGCGGTCATCAGGGAGTCGCGCAGGTCCGACAGGAACATCGGCTTGGGGCAGAACGCCGTGACACCGGCGGCCTTTGCCTTGGCCTCAATGTCGGACCAGTCATAGGCGGTCAGGATAATAATAGGCGTATCATCGTTCAAACTGCGAATCTGGCGGGTGACCTCGATGCCGTTTATATCCGGCAGGCGCCAGTCGATGATATAAGCCTTGTAGGTATCGCCCATCTCGATGGACTGCCGTGCGCGCAGCACGGCCTCCTTGCCGGAAAGCGTCCAATTGGCGCGCATACCCACCGCGACCAGCATCTTGGTCGCGCTGTCGCAGGTGTTGAAATCGTCGTCCACCACCAGCGCCTTCAGACCCTCCAGCGCGGGGATCTTTTCCGCCTTGCGGTGCTCTGCCTGTATGCGCAGCGGCACACGGACGATAAATTCAGAGCCCTTGCCCGGCGCGGTCTGCACCTCGATGGTGCCGCCCATCATATCTACGATGTTTTTGCTGATGGCCATACCCAGCCCGGTGCCCTGTATCTTGCTTACCGTGGAGGTGCGCTCGCGCTCAAAGGGTTCAAAGATTTTTTGGGCAAACTCCGGGCTCATGCCGATGCCGTTGTCCTTGACGCGGAACTCATACTGTCCGCAGCCGCTGACCTGGCCGGAAAGCTGGCGCACCCGCAGCGACACCGTGCCGCCCGCGGGGGTGAACTTGATGGCGTTGGACAAAAGGTTCATCAAAATCTGATTCAGCCGGGTCTTGTCGCAATAGACGTCCTCATCGGTAATATCTATCGCGTCCATATACAATTCCAGCTGCTTTGCGTAAAACTGCCCGCTGACGATGGTCTTTATGTCGTGCAGCACGTCGGACAGGTTGACCTCGGTCTCGTCCAGCTGGATCTTTCCGCTTTCGATGCGGCTCATATCCAGAATATCATTGATGAGCGAAAGCAGGTGGCTGCCGGAGGCAAGTATCTTGGTAAGGTAATCCTTCACGCGGTCCCTGTCGTCCAGATGGCTGACCGCCAGCGTGGTAAAGCCGATGATTGCATTCATCGGGGTGCGGATGTCGTGGGACATATTGGAAAGGAAGGTGCTCTTGGCGCGGTTGGCGTTTTCGGCGGCGGCCACGGCATCCGAGAGCGCCTGGTTCGCCTGCCTGTCGGCGGTGCGGTCAGACAAAACCAGAATGTGCTTGGTTTGGCCCTCGACCTCGCTGCCCATGGCAACCACATGGAACCAGCGATGCTCCCCGGTTTTCTGATGGACAAACTCCGTGTCCCATTCGCGCTGGTCGCCGCAGGCAAGCCCTTCCAGATAATTTTTGGTGCGTCCGGGGGAATCCGCCGGGTACAGCAGGGCCAGCGTGCCGATATTCTTGCGCACGCTCTTCATCGTCAGGCCCAGCAGCCGTTCTATGTTCGGGCTGACATAATCCGCCCGGTGCTTTTGGGCATCCAGCAGCAGGAAAACGTCGTCCACGTTCTGGGACAGCTTCTCGAACAGCACATCCCGATACAAAATCGCGGTGTTCTGGCGGCGCAGCTTGGTGCGGCCCCGGTGCATGACCATCAGAAGGACCATTGCCGCAATCGACAGGACAACGAGGGCTACGATCTGCATCGTGCGCTGCCAAAGCTGGTTCATGGCGGCATTGACGGTATCCCGCGGGACAAGGCCCACCAGGATCCAGTTCTGGATGCCGGTGCTTTCGTAGACCATATAGAATCTTGTGCCGTCCAGCGTCACCTCGCGGTTTCCGGTGATGCCCTGCGCAAAATCGTCCGTAAGTTCCTGTATCTGCGCCTCGGTAAGGTCGGAATACTCTTGCAGTATCGCTATAAAGTTATAAATGGATTCCGAGTCTTCTGAGATATTTTCGATCACGACCTGCCCGTCCGGGTAGATGACAAAGGAGCTGGCCGCTCCGCCGAAAGCTGAATCGTCCACGGTCTTCATCACAACATTGTTGTAGTGGCTGATGGCAATGGCATCGTAGGCAAAGCCGCGGTAGATGCCCTTGGTTTCGGGGCAGATGAACACCAGCATCGGGTCCTGCCCGGGCAGGGCCGTGTTCAACACAACGTCCTTCTGGTCGGAAAGCAGCTCGTCCAGATTGCTCTGCAGGCCCAGGTAGCCCGTTTTCCCGCTGGGGGTCATGTAGTTGCCGTCGTAAGAAAGAAAGTAGAATTCGGCAAAGCCAAGCTGCTGCTGCGCTGACTCCAGATACGCCTGCGTGCTGGCATCATCGGGGTCGCTGCTCAGAAAGCCGTTCCACACATGCAGGTAGGAGGTGTTCTTCTTGACGATCATGCTCAGCATATTGTTGGATTTGTGCAGGACTTCTCCCAAATGCTGGGTGCTTTCCGCATAGATGGTTTTTGACACAAACGAAAGGTACTGCGCGCTAAGGCAGACAAGCAGCGCAATCGACAGCAGGCAGGCCGCCGCAGCCTGCCAATTTCGCCGGGGATGCCGCTTCATTTTTATTTTATGCTTAGTTTCTTCCACAGCGCATTACCCCCCCCGAATGTAATATAGCTTTCCGGCGCGGCCAGCGTCACGCTGCCGCCGGAAAGTGCCTCGCTCCAGGCGTCTTTAACCGTAGCCTCCCCGCGCTCAAACGCGCGGCTTTCGTCCTGCAGCAGCGGCGCCATCTGCTTTTCGGTTGCCAGGCAGGTCACGGTGACGGTGTCGTCATCCTGCAGCGGCTGGCCGCCGCGGGTGATGCCGGTCAGCGTATAGCTGCCGCCGTTCTCCTGCACCTGCACGGCAATGCCGCTGACCACCGGCAGGGAACCGCGGTTGAACGGGGTAAAGCCGCCCTCGCAGCCTTCCACAAAGGCGCGCACGGTGTCCTTCAGCTCGGCGCCCGTCATGGTGCGCCGGTACGACAGAAGCCCGTTGGGCATGATCATGGCGCGCGCCGTTGTCTGGGTATAGTCTGCCTGCAGCACGCTGCCGGTAAAGCTGCTGGCGGGTGCTATCAGCACGTCGGTGCCGTACAGCCCGCGCAGCGTGTTTGCCATGACCGAGAAGGACGCATTGCCGCCGTTTTTGTGGAACACGTTGGAATAGGCGGTTTCGCTGGTCAGCACAATGTCGCTTGTGTCGGGCGTTTCCTCTGTCAGAAGGCGGGCGTTGAACGCACGGTAGGCCTGCCCGGCGTCATATTCGCCCGCGATCATCTTGGAAACCACATCCTGGGAGATGGCAAAGAAATCGTCGGAGGCGATGCGGATGAACATGTGGTTTTCTTCCACCACCGAGCGCACATCCTTCATGGTGTCGGTCAGGTGGTAGCTGACATTCTGGCTGTAGCTCAAAAGATCCTGCCCGTCCGCGAGGATCTGCTCCTGCGCCCCCTCCGACAGCATGACGTGCAGGACCTGCATTGCCTTTTCGCGCCGGGCGGCGTCCTGTTCCAGGTCGCGGTTCAGCGCCACCTGGAAGTAGGGGGTGGTCATCAGCCATTTTTCGCCGTTCTGGTTGAAGAACGGCAAAAAGGTCGCGTCGATGCCCTGCTCCCGGAACATCTGTACGCCGGCGGAGCTGCCAAAGTACATGGCAAGCTCCCCCTTGCCGAACATCCCGGTCACGTCGTCGTAATTCAGCTCTAAGTCCGCCGCCGTAAGACCGGTGTCCTGAATGAACTGCTCCATACGCTCGAAGGCACCCGGCCAGACGGTATCGTCCAGCCCGACACGGGCGGTGCCGGCGGGGTAGCTGTAGGCGGTGCGCCATTTGCGCCCTTCCGTGCTCTTAAGCTCGGTGGCGGAAAGCCCCTGCAGCGTTTCCGCGCAGGTGTAGTCGTACAGATAATCGGCGGTAAAGCCGCGGATTCCCGCTTCGTCAAAGGCTTTGCAGGCAGCGGCAAAGCTGGCGTAATCGGTGGGCAGCGGGATACCGTATTCCTCAAAAAGGCCGCGGTTGACCACAAAGCCGTGGGCGTCGGCGCATACGGGCAGCCAGTTTACACTGCCGTCCTCATTTTTAAAGCTGTTGAGGTAGGTATTGTAGACAGCGCCTGCCTCGTTGGTGGTGGAAAGGTCCATCAGGCTGTCCTTCAGGGGGGCCGCATCGTGCAGGGAAAAGCGGCAGCAGGTTATAATGTCCGGCAGACCGCCGTTTTCCTGCAAGAATTTGTAAAAGTCCAGATCGTTGTTGCCCACGATAAACTCAATGTTTACGTCCGGCAGATGCGCCTGCACGTAGGGGGCGTACTTTTCGTAGAGGCTGTTGGACCACAAATAGACCTGAATGGTGTCGGCGTCCTCCTGTGCCTGCACCGCCTCGGCGCTTTTTCCGGCGCAGCCGGTCAGCAGGAACAGACCCAGCACCGTGGCTGCAAGCAGGGAGGAAATTCTGTGCAGTGGTTTCTTTTTCATCCGGTTTTTCTCCTTGTTCTTATGACGGTCTGCTATATAGGCTGTGACGCAGGAAAAAACGCCTTCAGGGCATGGCGAACCCATGCCTGAAAGCGCTGTCTGACCGTATTAAACAATATCCGCGGGCAGCAGAAAACAGCAGAGCGTCATAGATGCCCTGCTTTGTGCCGCCGGTGTATCGCTGTGTTTTCACCCTCGTCAACTCCTGCCCCCAAAAGGACGCGAAGCTACCGGCGGCAGTAAAACAACAATTTCTTGTTGGCAACTGGCTGACCCGATGGGCCCCTATAGCTTTGCGTCGCCGATTTGCACCGGGTTTGCCTGTGGACTTGTAGAGAAATAGTATACCACATAAGATGGTTTTTGACAAGGCGCAAGCGGAAATAAATCCGCTTGCACGCACAACAGGCAAAAACGCGCCCCTTGGCCGCCTCTGCGCGGGGGCGCCGCCCGCAGGCGGTGGGGGAGAGAACCGTGCGGCGGGCAGGAATATTTCGGGCCCAGACTGGCGAAAACTCTTGTAGGGGCGAGCATTGCTCGCCCGTGCCCGCTTGCCTTACAAGACAACTGTCCCGGAAAATGCGTTGCGGAGGTAAGTTGGCGGGCGACCAATGGTCGCCCCTACACACGCAACAAGGAAAAACGCGCCCTTCTCCGCCCCTACAAAAAACGTAGGGGCGGATTCCATATCCGCCCGTACCCGCTTGCGGCAAGGTAAACTTCGGCGGGCGCATATAGAATGCGCCCCTACGGATTTCGCTTTCGACATCGGCCTTGCCGGTTCTGGGTGATACAACAAAAAAAGAGTCTGTGACATCTTAGATGTCACAGACTCTTGGTGCGCGGTACAGGACTCGAACCTGTGACCTCCTGCACGTCAAGCAGATGCTCTACCAGCTGAGCTAACCGCGCTTATTGCGCCGCCTCTTGGCGACGCATATTATTATAGCAGAACGACTTCCAAATTGCAAGCCCTTTTTGCAAAAAAAATCAAATTTTTTCTGCGTCGCGCAAATCGCCCCGGCAGCGCCAGACCGCCAGCAGGATAAACACAAAGCATACGACCCAGGTCGTCGGCTCACAAAAGCAGACCGCGCGGTAGCCCCGGACCGGCACGAGCCATACGGCAAAGATCACCTTGCCCACAAGCTCCAGCCCGCTGGCCAGCAGCGGCTCTACCGTGTGCCGGATGCCCTGCAGCATATTGCGCAGAATGACCAGCACGGCCATCGGCGGGATGACAGGTGCGCTGATTTTCAGGTACAGCAGCGCGTTGGAGATAATGACCTCGTCCGTGCTGCCCGTGATGCCACGGATGGCGGCCCCGCCCAGCAGGAAGGTGAACGCCATCACAAACACCCACCACACAAAATAGATCGCAAGCGCGGCCTTGACGCTCTGCCAAATGCGGCTGCGGCGGCCCGCACCCAGATTCTGGCTGCTGAACGTCGCCACGCCGATGCCCAGTGCACCGCCCGGGATGAAGTACAGCTCCGCCAGGCGGCGCGCGGCGGTCTGCGCCGTGATGTAGACGCTGCCCAGCGCGTTGATGCTGCTTTGCAGCGCCACGCTGCCCAGATTGTAGATGGCGCTCATCAGCCCCATGCTCAGGCCCGCCCAGAACATACTGGTCACGGCGCGGCGCGTGGCAGCCCGGAGCTGCCGGGGCGTAAAGCGCAGCTCCGGGTAGCCGCGCAGGATGTACACAACGCCCAGCACGGCGCTGATGCCCTGCGCCAGCACCGTGGCAATGGCCGCGCCGCGCACGCCCAGCCCCAGCGGCCCCATGAACGCGGCGTCCAGCCCGACGTTCAGCACGCTGCTGAACAGCAGGAACAGCAGCGGCGTCACGCTGTTGCCGACGGCGCGCAGCAGCGCAGCCTCCATATTATAGAGCATCGTCAGCGGGATGCCCAGCAGAATGACGGTCAGGTAGGCGGACGCGCCGCCCCATGCCTGTGCCGGGACCTGCAAAACGGTCAGCAGCGCGTCGCGGCCCAGCAGGGAGCACCCCGTCAGCACCAGCGACACCGCCGCCGACAGCGTGACCATCCAGCCCACGGCGCGGCGTATCCCGCTTTCATCGCCCGCGCCAAAATAGCGGCTGACCGTCAGCGCCAGGCCGTTGTTCATGCCGAAGGCAAAGTTCATGATAAGCCCGTACAGCGCCGCCGTCGCGCCGATCTCCGCCAGCGCGGCGGAGCCCAGCAGGTGCCCGGCCAGCGCAGTGTCGGTCAGATTGTACAGCTGCTGCAAAAGGTTGGAGCAGAACAGCGGCATCGAAAATTGCAGCACCAGGCGGAACGGGTCGCCCTGGGTCATATCCAGCACACGGCTTTTGTGCGCGGTGGCCATAGTGTAACATCTCCTTTATTGATTGCAGGTCTATTATACGGGACGGCACGGGGCGTGTCAATCGGATCATTCCGGCACGGGACCCGGACAAAACCGCCGGGAACGCGGAAAGGGGCGTGTGGAATTTTCCCAAACAATCAAATTCTTTTGCGGATGGAAAGCCGGGCCCGGGTGTCGTATAATGCAGACAAAAAGCAAATGCTGCAACACTGTCATTTTGCAAAGAAGGAGAGAGCTTATGCAAACCTGTACACTGGCAGTCGACATCGGCGCGTCCAGCGGGCGGCACATCGCAGGCACCGTGCAGAACGGAAAAATCACCCTGCAGGAGGTCTACCGCTTCGAAAACGGCGTCCACCGCGAGAACGGCCACCTCTGCTGGGACATCGACACCCTCGCAAAAGAGGTCGTCAACGGCCTGAAGGCTGCACACGACGCAGGCTTTGCCCCCGCGACCATCGGCATCGACACCTGGGCCGTCGATTTTGTGCTGCTGGATGCGGACAATAAGTGCATCGGCGACGCCGTCGCCTACCGTGACGAGCGCACCGAGGGCATCCGCGAGGCGCTGGAAAAGGAATACGGCCTGACCTTTGCCGACCACTACGCCCGCACCGGCATCCAGTACCAGCCGTTCAACACGGTCTACCAGCTGATGGCGCTCAAAAAGGAGCACCCGGAGCAGCTGGCCGCCGCCAAAACGTTCCTGATGGTGCCCGATTACCTGAACTACCTGCTCTGCGGCGTGCCCGCCAATGAGTACACGAACGCCAGCACCACGGCGCTGGTGGGCGCGGACAGCAGGGACTGGGACGATGCACTGATCGAAAAGCTGGGTCTGCCGCGCGGCATCTTCCAGCCCATCAAGACCGCCGGGACCGTGCTGGGGCATCTGACGCCGGACATTCAGAAGGCTGTCGGCTTTGACGCCGAGGTCATTCTGCCCGCGACCCACGACACCGGCTCGGCGTTCCTCGCCGTGCCCGCGCGGGATGGGTACGCCGCTTACCTGTCCAGCGGCACATGGAGCCTGCTGGGCGTGGAAAACGCAGCGGCCATCACCGGCCCGGACAGCTGCGCCGCCAACTTTACGAACGAGGGCGGCTATGAATACCGCTACCGTTACCTGAAAAACATCATGGGCCTGTGGATGATCCAGTCCGTCCGCCGTGAGCTTGGCGAAAAGACCGGCACCCGCCCGAGCTTCCCGGAGCTGATCGCCGCCGCGAAGGAGGCCGCCGACTTCCCCAGCTGCGTCGACCCCGATGACAACCGCTTCTTAGCGCCTGCCTCCATGATCGAAGAAGTCAGGGCCGCCTGCGCCGACACGCACCAGCCCGTGCCCGCCGCCACCGGCGAGGTCATGCAGTGCGTCTACAACTCCCTGACGCAGGACTACCGCCGCGCTGTGGAGACCTTGCAAAGCCTGACCGGCAAGACCTACACAAGCCTGAACATCGTCGGCGGCGGCAGCCAGGACGGCTACCTGAACCAGCAGACAGCCAACGCCACCGGCCTGACCGTGTTTGCAGGCCCCACCGAGGGCACAGCGCTGGGCAACCTGATGGTGCAGTTCATCCACAGCGGCGATTTTGTCGACCTGGCCGAGGCCCGCGCCGCCATCCGGCGCAGCTTTGAAATTAAAGAGTATCAGCCGGAGTAAACGACCCGGCGGGGTGGGGGCACCCCGCCCTACATCCAACCGTAGGGCGGCATGCCCTCATGCCGCCGCCAGCCTGCCGTTCACCCCGGTTTGTAGGGGAGGGTCTTGACCCTCCCGTGCCCGCGCCCGACACCGTATACTTTCCGGGAGGGATAAATCCCTCCCCTACACGCACATCACAACAAATCCATATACAGGAGGTCCCACCATGTTAGTCGAAACCAAAGCCCGCGTTGGCGTGTTCGCCATTGCGCTGGGCGCTTACCTGCCGCAGTTCCCCACGCTGGTCCCCGAGTTTGAGGGCCAGTACGCCGCCTTCAAAAAGACGCTGCCCGACACCGTCGAGGTCATCGACGGCGGCATCGTTACCACCAAGGAGCAGTCCATGGCCGCGGGCGATAAGTTCCGCACCGCCGACGTTGACCTTGTCATTCTGCAGCTGCTGACCTACGCTACCTCTTACAATATGCTGCCCGCCGTGCGCGACCTCGACGTGCCCGTCGTCCTCGTCAACGTGCAGAAGAAGAAGGCCCCCGACTACGCCAACACCGACACCCCCACCTGGCTGGGTGAGCTGTACGCCTGCGGCGCTGTCGGCGAGATGGTCGCTGATCTGGAGCGCGCCGGTAAGCGCCACGCCGTCATCACCGGCGTCGTCGAGGGCGGTGACCCCGCCGTGCAGGCCGAAATCAACGACTGGTGCAAGGCCGCGCAGGTGCGCCGCCGCTTCCGTGATACGAACCTTGCGCAGATCGGCCGCCCGTACCCCGGCATGATGGATCTGTACATCGACGAGACGAACCTGTACAACCGTATGTGGCTCTACACCAAGCAGTTTGACTGGGAGAAGATGTGGGCCATCGCCGACAACATCACCGACGAGGACGCCATCCGCGCCAAGGCGCAGGACATTCTGGACACCTTCGATATTGAGGGCGGCGGCACGGTGGAGAAGGTCTGGGATATGGCCCGCTACGTTGTCGCATTTGAGCAGTGGGTCAGGGACGAGAAGATCGCCTTCGTCGCCAGCCACTACGACGGCTTCGCCAAGGGCGTGGCCGGTAAGCTGGACTCGATGCTGATCCCCGCGTTCTCGATGCTCATCAAGCAGGGCACGGCCTGCGCCGTCGAGGGCGACATCAAGGTCGCCATGGCCATGTCCATCCTCAAGACCATTGCGGGCTGCGGCCAGCTGAGCGAGATGTACTCCATCGACTTCAATGAGGACATCTGCATCATCGGCCACTCCGGCTCCGGCGACGCCGACATCTCCACGGCCAAAAAGCCGACCATGAAGATCGTGCCCGTGTTCCACGGCAAGACCGGCGGCGGCTACCTGACCCAATTCTACCCGCCGGTGGGCGATGTGACCTATCTGGCCATCACGCAGGACAAGGACGGCCACTTCAAGTTTGTCGTGGCCGAGGGCGTCAACGAGCCCGGCCCGATCTTCACCTTCGGTGACACGAACATGCGCACCCGCTTCAGCTGCGGTGCCCGCGAGTTCGTCAACCGCTGGAGCGAGGCCGGCCCCACCCACCACATGGCCGCCGCCATCGGCCACCACATCGACACGATTTTGAAGGTTGCCGAGATCTTCAACGTGCCGGTGGATGTGATCACGCGCTGATTTCGGGATGCCTTCCCCCTTGGGGGAAGGCGGCCGAGGCCCCGCCCGAGGCCGGATGAGGGGCGGCCTTGCGGCAATTGCCCGGTAACGGGCTGCTGTCGGCAGCTTTGCCCTCATCAGTCAGTGGTCGGGGCCACTGACAGCTTCCCCCGGAGGGGGAAGCCAACACAACGATATAAAGGAGCAGAAATTATGTCTACGATTTATGAAATTCCCTGCGTCAAGGGCTTTATCCGCATGTGCAACGATGGCTGGCTGCAGGGCTGGCACGAGCGCAACGGCGGCAACCTGACCTACCGCATGACCGGGGAGGACGTCGCCGCCTGCCGTCCCTACTTCGACGCCGAGCCGCGCGAGTGGGTCAACATGGGCGTGCAGGCCGATAATCTGGCCGGTGAGTACTTCATCACCACCGGCTCCGGCAAGTTCTTCCGCAACGTCGAGCCTGACCCGATCCACAGCATCGGCATTGTGGAGATCAACGACAAGGGCGACAGCTGGCGCATCGTCTGGGGTCTGGCCGACGGCGCACGCCCGACGTCCGAGTTCCCCAGCCATTTCATGAACCACAGCGTCCGCAAGGCCGCTACCAACGGCGCGAACCGCGTTATTTATCACTGCCACGCCACCAACGTCATTGCGCTGACCTACATCCTGCCGCTGACGGACCGTGACTTCTCCCGAGCCCTGTGGCAGAGCGCTACCGAGTGCCCCGTCGTTTTCCCCGAGGGCGTCGGCGTCTGCCCCTGGATGGTCCCGGGCGGCGCGGACATTGCCATGGCAACCTCCGAGAAGATGAAAACCTATCAGGCCGCTATTTGGGCACAGCACGGCCTGTTTGCCTCCGGCCCGGACTTTGACATCACCTTCGGCCTCGCCCACACGATTGAAAAGAGCGCCGAGATCTACGTCAAGGTCCTGTCCATGGGCGGCGGCCTGATCCGCCAGACCATCACCGACGATGACCTGCGCGCCATTGCCCACGACTTCGGTGTCACCCTCAACGAGAACTTCCTCGACTAACATTACGGGCAAAACGCCCCTGACCGAACGGTCAGGGGCGTTTTGCTGTACAAAAAGGCTTCCCCATCGGGGGAAGCTGTCACCGAAGGTGACTGATGAGGGCCGAACCCTCTGTGGCAACCCGTTTGCGGGCAACCGCGGCAAGCTCTCCCCTCATCCGGCCCTGCGGGGCCACCTTCTCCCCCAGGGGGAGAAGGCTTCAGGGCTTCTTCTTTGGAATATGAACCTCCGGGATGGCGACGTTTTCATAGTTGATGGACTTGTGCTTCTCCGGGGTCTCGGGGGCGTCGCTGTGGGCGATCTGGCCGGTGTGGACCTCGGGCAGGGCAACGTCGTCACTGTGGACACGGTAGCGCTGCTTTTTCAGCGCCTCGCGCAGCTTGCGGAACATCAGAAGGACCTCCCCATTAGATAAAGTTGATAAAGAAGGTGATGACCAGACTGTTGAGGAAGTCCGCAAACAGACTGCCTACCAGCGGGATCAGCAGATACGCCTTGACCGACGGAGCATACTTTTCGCACAGGGCCTGCATGTTGGCCATGGCGTTGGGCGTCGCGCCCATGCCAAAGCCGCAGACGCCCGCTGCAATGACCGCAGCGTCATAGTCGCGGCCCATGATGTTGAAAATCACAAAGTAGGTGAACAGGAAAATCAGCAGCGTCTGGCCCGCCAGCAGGATGATGAGCGGCAGCGCCAGCGCGGCCAGCTGCCACAGCTTCAGCGTGATCATGGCAATGCCCAGGAACAGCGACAGGCTGATGCCGCCGATGTCGTTGATCTCGCCCATGTGGGTCGTGAATTTGTGGGTGAATTCGCCGATGTTGCGCATACACGCCGCGGCAATCATCGCGCCGATATAAATGGGGAACGTCAGCCCGGTCATGGCCAGCGCCTTGGAGATGAACGTGCCGATGCCGATGGCGATAATCAGCTGGAACACAGCAGCCGGGTACATGCTGGTGTGGCGCTCGTGCTTGATTTCTTCCTCCACCAGCAGGCTGTCGTCCTCGGACACAACGGTGTCCAGCAGCTTGCGGCGCTCAATGAGCAGACGACCCGTCGGGCCGCCCATGACGCTGCCCGCGATCAGGCCGTAGGTGGCCGCCGCCGTGCAGAGCGTGGTCGCGCCCGCAACGCCGAAGTCCTCGAGGACGGGGCCGAACGCGCCCGCCGTGCCGTGGCCGCCGACCATCGGGATGGAACCGGTGCACAGACCGATCATCGGCGAGATGCCCAGCAGATCTGCCAGCCCGACGGCGAGGAAGTTCTGGCACAAAATCAGCGCAACGACCAGCCCCAAGAAGATGATCAGCGATTTGCCGCCGCTTTTCAGCACCTTGAGGTTGGCCTGAAAGCCTACCGAGGTGAAGAAGAACACCATGCAGACTTCCTTTAAAATGTCGTCAAATTCAAACTCGGCAATGCCGGTCACATAGCAGAGACAGGTGAAAACGGCAAACAGCACGCCGCCGATGACCGGCGCGGGAATGCAGAATTTTTCCAGAAAGCCGATGCGCGCCTTCAAAAAGCGGCCCAGCATCAGCACGCAGACCGCCGCAAACAGCGTCTGGTACATATCCAGTGAGATGATCATGCGGCGGCCTCCTGTTCAGGGGACGCGCCCGTCTCCGGCCCTGCGGAGGTGATGCCCTGCGCGGTGTAGTACGCAGCGGCCCCGGTGTGGTAGGGGATAACGCTCTGCGCGGCGGCCACGGCGGGGTCGGTCACCAGCGACACCGGCACGGCGGCGGCCACGGCGTCCACGCTGTCAAAATACCGGGCAGTCAGCCTTTGGACGGTCTCGTCGGACAGCGCGTTCGACGCCAGCAGAAGCGCCTGCACGCTGACGGTCCAGACGTCCTCACCCTGACCGGCGTAGGTCCCGGCGGGGATAACGCAGGCGCGGTAGGCCGGGTAGGCCGCCAGCAGCCGCGCACCGACACCCCCATCGACGGAGAGCAGACGGATGGCGCAGGTCTTGGACAGCTGCTCCAGTGCGTCGGCGTGCAGACCGGCGGTGACGAACATCGCGTCGATCGTGCCGTCGGCCAGCCGGGCGGCAGCGTCGGTGTAGTTCAGGTTTACAGTGTGTACCAGGCGGTTGTTCAGGCCGCAGGCGGCCAAAACCTGCCAGGCGTTCTGCTCGGTGCCGGATTCCTCCTCGCCGACGCTGAGCGTGCAGCCCTGCAGTTCCTCCAGTGTCGTAATGCCGGAGTCGGCCCGGACAACGACCTGCACGGCCTCCTCATACAGGGCGGCCACGGCGCTGAAGCTGCGCTCGGTGCTCTCGTGGGCAAAGACGCCGCTGCCGTCGTAGGCATCCTGCGCCATGTCGGACTGGGCAACGGCCAGCTGTAAATAGCCGCCCGCCAGTAGCCGCAGGTTGGCGGCAGACCCGGCGGTCTGTTTGACCTCGATGGTGCTGTTCTGGGTGGCCATGGCGGTGCCAAACGCATTGTACACGCCGCCAGCAGCCGCAGCCCCCAGCCGCAGCCGCGACGACGCGCAGCCCGCCAGCAGGACCGCGGCGGACAGGACGGCAATGATACGGAACAGATGTTTTTTCAATCGTACACCTCTCTGAAATTCTTTAGGCTCCCCTTGAGGGGAGCTCCGCCCGCAGGCGGTGAGGGGTGGGCCGCAGCAACCCTTTTATAGGTCGGCTGCCAGCCACCCTTCCGGCCCTGCGGGGCCACCTCCCCTCAAGGGGAGGCAGGGATGGCGGCAGTTATTTTCCCACCACATCCCAATGCTTATCGTTCCTGTTCAGCACCTCGCAGCCGGTCTCGGTCACCAGGACGAGGTCCTCCACGCGGACGCCGAACTCGCCGGGCAGGTAGACGCCCGGCTCAATCGAAAAGATCATGCCGGGTCTGGCTACGGCGGTGTTCGCGCTGCTGACGTCGCCCTTCTCGTGGTCGGTCTGGCCGATGAAATGCCCCAGACGGTGGTTGAAATACGCGCCGTAGCCCGCTTCCGTAATCAGGTCGCGCGCGGCGGCGTCCAGCTCACACAGGCGCACGCCGGGCTTGATGAGCGCCTCGGCAGCCTCATTCGCGCGGCGCACCAGATCGTGCACGGCGGCCTGCTTTTCAGTGGGCTGGCCGCAGAACCAGGTGCGGGTCATGTCGCTGCAATAGCGGCTCTTCACGCAGCCCATGTCAAACAGCACGCAGTCGCCCTCTTTTAACACGGTGTCGTCCGGCTCGTGGTGCGGGTCGGCGGCGTTGGCACCAAAGGAGACGATCGTCGTAAAGCTCGGCCCCTCGCAGCCGTGGGCACGGAACTGCGCGTCGATAAACTCGGCAACCTCGCGTTCGGTCATGCCGGCCTTTATATAGTGCTTCGCGGCCTCGTTTACCGCGTCGTTGATGCGGGACGCCTCGCGCATGAGGGCCTGCTCCTCGGCGTCCTTGCAGGCGCGGCAGTCGTCCACGCAGTCGCTGGACAGCACGACCTGCATACCGGGGTGGGTCTCCATCAGCGGAATCAGAAACTTAGCGGGCCACTCCTTGTCAATGCCCAGCGGCCTGCCCGCGTCCACGACCTCGGCAATCTGCGCCACGGGCTTGTCCGTGTCGGTGTGCCAGACGGTCCTGCACGGCGGCTCGGGCACATTGAACAGTCTGTTCAAAAACAGCACCGGCTCGCCCTCGGTGGGCAGGTAGAGCGCCAGCAGACGCTCATAGGGCTCCACGGCGACGCCGGTCAGATACCACACGCTCTTGGGGTCGCAGACGATCATCTGCGTCAGTCCCTGCGCGCGCAGGGCAGCACGGACACGGTCCATGCGTTCGGTTTTCAACATACAAATGCCTTCTTTCCCATTATTCAGTTTTCCGCGGGCTTCATTGCACTTTTGCGGTACTGCTGGGGGCTTTGGCCCACCATGGCGGTAAAGCGGGTCGAGAAGTTGCTTTCATCCCCAAAGCCGACCTGGTGCGCGATCTCGCAGACGGAGAAATCCGTCAGCACCAGCAGCTCCTTGGCGCGTGTGATCCGCGTGGACAGCAAAAAATTGTAGGGCGTCGTGCCCATGTACTGGCGGAACAGCCGCAGGAACCAGCTCTTGCTCACCGGCGTCTGGGCCAGCAGGCTGTCCAGCGACAGCGGCTCGGCATAGTGCTGGCGGATGTACTCGGCGGCCTGTTCGATCAAGGTGCGATTGGAGCGGCTCTCGTCCCCGGCCAGCAGCTGGCGGGCCATCAGGGCCAGCATCCGGTGCAGGGCCAAGCAGATCTCGATCTGTGCGGCAGCGCCGTGCTCCCACTCGGCGGCCAGTGACTCAAACAGCGGCTGCATCTCCAGCCGACTGACCGTAACGGGGGACAGCCGCCCCTGCGGCTGCAGTACCTCGGCCAGATTGGCGACGCCCGCGCCGTCCAGATGCGCCCAGTAGTGGTGCCAGTGGTCCTGCCCGGGGGCAGTGCAGTAGCTTTGCGGGACGCGGCAGTTCAACAGCAGGGCGCTGCCGGCGGGCAGCTCCACACGCTGGTCGTTTTGCTCGATCAGACCGGAGCCGGACAGCGTATAAAACAGCAGATAGCTTTCCTTATCGGTGCGGGCCGTGGCAAAATGGGCGCGGCCATAAAAGTTGCCGGCCTCGGTGCAGTAAAACGGCTGTGCCAGCGCCGCCGCGCCGGGGGTGGCGCGCAGCCAGGTGCTGCGTTCCTCCACGTCCATATTATAGGTCAGCATAGTAGCAGCCCCTCCCTTACTTATATGAACATGATAGAAACAAACCGCGCGTTTGTCAATAAAAAATAGAAAAAGCCTTCCCTATAAAAGAAAAGCGCAGCTTGTCGAAAAACCTCCCTCTGCGAGGGAGGTGCCCCGAAGGGGCGGAGGGAGAGAACCTTGCCATAGCCCGAAATATTTCGGGCAGCCGTACAGTTCTCTCCCCCACCGCCTGCGGGCGGAGCCCCCTCGCAGAGGGGGCCAAGGAGTGAACGTACCTTTTTCGACAGTCTGGGGCGATCATTGGTCGCCTGCCTTGACAACACCGCCCTTTTGTCCTATACTGATACACAGGTTAAACCCGGGTTTAAGTCATAGGAGGAAAACACATGGCCTATACAGTGGGGGAGATGGCGCGGCGGATGGGTGTGCCCGCATCGACGATCCGCTATTACGATAAGGAAGGGCTGCTTCCCTTCGTCGGGCGCTCGTCCGGCGGCATCCGCGTTTTTACGGAGAAGGACTTCGAGTGGCTGCGCATCATCGAGTGCCTGAAAAAGACCGGCATGTCCCTCAAGGACATCCGCGAATACATAGAACTGGCCATGCAGGGCGATGAGACCATTGCCCGGCGGCTGGAGCTGTTCCGCAAGCAGCGCACCGTGCTCGAGACCCGCATGGCTGAATTGCAGCAGACGATGGACACCCTGGACTACAAGTGCTGGTTCTATGAGACCGCCGCCGCCCGCGGCAGCACCGAGGGCATCAGCGACCTGCCCGACGAGGCTCTGCCCGAGACCCTGCGCCCTGTGCGGAAGCGTCTGCGCGCCGCCGCGGAGGCGGAGACAGAAGAAGTATGACCCCAAAACGCCGCCCCAGGTGTGCCGACTATAACAACCCACCCCGCAAAAATCCTGCCGCCACCGCTATATCTGGTGCTGCAGCGTACAATCTGCCACCATACAAAACGGAAAAACTCCAAAAATCCTGCCGCGCAGTGTTAAACACAGCACAATTCCCGTAAAGATGCAAAAAATACGGAAAATATCTGCGTGAAACTTTCCATTGACACCCCGCGCGCCCTGTGGCAGAATGACGGTAAGAACCTGATTGTGTAAAGGAGAGATCCCTATGACCCCTGAACTTCGCTGGCTGAGTGACCCCACCGTCTTTGCCGTGAACCGGCTGGACGCACACTCTGACCATCTCTGCTGCCGCACCTTGGACGAGGCCGAAAGCGGCCTGACATCGCTGCGCCAGTCACTGGACGGCGCTTGGCGCTTTGCGTGGAGCGCCAACCCTGCCGCCCGCCCGGCGGATTTCTGGCAGCCGGACGCCGACCTGTCCGGCTTCGGTACGATCCGCGTGCCCGGGCACATCGAGCTGCAGGGCTACGGTCAGCTGCAGTACACCAACACCCTCTACCCGTGGGATGGCCGCAGCTGCCTGCGCCCGCCGCAGGTCGATTGGAACGATGACCCCGTGGGCAGCTATGTCAAAGAGTTTGATCTGGACGAGTCCCTGCGCGGCCAGCGCGTCTGCGTCAGCTTTCAGGGGGTGGAGCAGGCCATGTACCTGTGGTGCAACGGCCAGTTCGTCGGCTATGCCGAGGACAGCTTCACCCCGTCTGAATTTGACCTGACACCGTATATTCGGGATGAGAACAACCGCCTCTGCGTCGAGGTCTACAAGCGCAGCAGCGCCGCCTGGATCGAGGATCAGGACTTCTTCCGCTTCTCGGGCATCTTCCGCTCGGTCTACCTGTACGCAAAGCCCAGGGTCCACATCAACGACATCTGGCTCAAGGCCGACCTTGCCGCCGACAACACCACCGGCCTGCTGACGCCCCTCGTCAAGCTGGACGGCGAGACCGACGGCGCGTCGGTTGCCCTCGTCGTGACCGACCCCGAGGGCTATGCCGTCTACGAGGGCCCCGCCGCGGGCGATACGATTGAGATCGAGGGCATCCAGCCGTGGAGCCATGCAGCGCCGGTGCTCTACCACGCCGTACTGACCCTGCGCGATGCCGACGGCGTTTTGCAGGAGGTCGTGCCCTACGACATCGGCTTCCGCCGTTTTGAGATGATAAACGGCGTCATGTGCCTGAACGGGGAACGGGTCGTGTTCAACGGCGTCAACCGCCACGAGTGGAACGCCGACAGGGGCCGCGCCATCGGCGCTGACGACATGCACGCCGCCATGGCCGTGTTCAAAAAGAACAACATCAACGCCGTGCGCACCTGCCACTACCCCGACCAAAGCCTGTGGTACGACCTGTGTGACCGGAACGGCATCTACATGATCGACGAGACGAACCTCGAAAGCCACGGCAGCTGGCAGAAGCTCGGCGCGGTGGAGCCGAGCTGGAACGTGCCCGGCAGCCTGCCCGAGTGGAAGGACTGCGTCGTGGACCGCGCCCGCAGCATGTTTGAACGCGACAAGAACCACGCCGCCGTCCTGATCTGGTCCTGCGGCAATGAGAGCTACGCGGGCGAGGATATTCTCGCCATGTCGCAGTTCTTCCACGACCACGACCCGGGCCGCCTCGTGCATTATGAGGGTGTGTTCCACTGCCGAGCGTTTGACGCCATCAGCGACATGGAAAGCCGGATGTACGCCAAGCCGTGGGAAATTCGCGAGTATCTCGAATCCCACCCGAAGAAGCCCTTCATTCTCTGCGAGTACATGCACGATATGGGCAACTCGCTGGGCGGCATGGAGAGCTATGTGCGCTTGGCCGACGAGTTCGACCAGTACCAGGGCGGCTTCATCTGGGACTACATGGACCAGGCGCTCCGGCACACCGACGCGCTTGGCCGCAGCGTGCTGGGCTACGGCGGCGACTTTGCGGACCGCAACACCGATTACAACTTCAGCGGCAACGGCATTGTCTACGCCGACGGTGCCGAGAAGCCCGCCATGCAGGACGTGCGCTACTGGTACGACACCCCCGCCCGCCGCGCCGCCCACGATGCCCGCAACGCTGCAGCCGCTGCCCGGGCGGACCGCGACGCGGCCAAAGCACAGGCCGCCCGCAAGTCCGGCACGTTGACCGTGACCGAGGGCGACGGCAACCTCGGCGTCAGGGGCGACGGGTTTGAAATTCTCTTTTCCGCGGGCGAGGCCGGGCCGTCGTCGCTGACCGTCAACGGCAGCGAGTGGCTCTGGCGCGCCCCGCGCCCGGCGTTCTGGCGCGCCGCCACCGACAATGACCGCGGCTGCGGCTTCCCGCAGAAAGCGGCGGCCTGGCTGGCGGCGGATGTCTACCTGCAGAACCTCGGCTTTGCGGTCTTGCAGAAATCCGCCGACGGTGTGCAGGTGCGCTATACCTACGGCGTGCCCACCGTGCCCGGCGCTAAGGCCGAGCTGACCTACACCGTGGAGCCGCAGGGCACGCTGCTGGTCGAGGCCGTCTATCATGGCGTGCCCGGTGCGCCCGAGCTGCCCTGCTTCGGCGTTAAATTCCAGACGTTTGCCCCCGTGGCCCGCACGCTCTGGACCGGCCTTTCGGGCGAGACCTACCCGGATCGCTGCAAGGGCGGCGTCTTTGGCTGCCATGAGGAGGTGCCGCACATTGAACCGGCTCTCGTCCCGCAGGACTGCGGCCTGCATGTGGGCACCCGTCAGTTCACGCTGGAGCAGCACAACGCCTGCGGTCAGACGGCGGCTGCGCTGACGATTGAACAGGCCGACGCGCCGTTTGCCTTCAGCGCACTGCCCAACACTGCGCAGGAGATCGAGGCCGCCCAGCACATCACTGAACTGCCCGCCACGGGCCGCACGAGCGTGACGATCCTGGGCGCAGCCCGCGGCGTCGGCGGCATCGACAGCTGGGGCACCGATGTGGAGAAGCCTTACCGCGTCAGCGGGGAAGGAGAGCACCGCGTCGCGTTCCGCATCGTGTTGTAAATACCCTAAAGGCGGCACCGCCTGCGCTATGCCTGCCCATAAAAACACAAGCCGCCCGTGTCAGCCTGACACGGGCGGCTTTGCTGTCTTATGCGCGTTTAATCCAGACGGAACACCTGCTCCAGCTTGGGCTGGGCGCCGGTCACAGGGTCCATTTCCAGCTCCAGAATGTCCTTCATGTAGTCGTTCCAGCGGTCCACAACGGGGCTCTCGGCCTGCACCTTCTCGGCGTAGGCAACGCCCTTCGCGCACTCATAGTAGCCGAACAGCTCGTCGTTACAGTAGAAGATGCTGTAGTTGCAGATGCCCGCAGCCTTCAGCACCTCGACCATCTCGGGCCAGATCTCCGCGTGGCGGCGCTGATATTCCGCTTTGCAGCCGGGCTTGATGCGGCCCTTCCATGCCATATGCTCCATTGGTATGCACCTCACAGGATGATTTTGTCTTTATTGTACGGCGCGCAGCGGCGGTTTGCAACGTGGAATAGTACAGATTTCTTTGGGAAAATTCCACTTGCCGCGCCCGGCGCACAGCCCGTCACATCAGCGGGCTGAACAGCCGCAGCACGCAGTCCCAGCCGCGCACGGCCAGGCTGCGGGTGTCGGCGTACTCCTGCGTGACCTCGCGGCAGACGGGGAACAGCGCGTCAAAATCGCGGCGCACATCGGCCACGGCGCTGCAGCCGCAGAACCAGCAGGCGTTCTCAAAGTGCAGGTACAGGCTGCGGAAGTCAAAATTGATCGTACCCACAACGGCTTCCGTGCCGTCGGCTACGCATTGCTTCGCGTGGATGAACCCGGGCGCGTACTCATAAATGCGCACGCCGCTCTTGGCAAGGCTGGCGTAATAGCTGCGCGTGACCGAGAAGATCAGCTTTTTATCCGGGATGCCCGGCGTGATGATCCGCACATCAACGCCGCTGGACGCGGCCAGCCGCAGTGTGCGCTGCATCTCGTCACTTAAAATAAGGTAGGGCGTTGTAATGTAGACGTAGTCCTTCGCACTGCGAATCATGTTCAGGTAGACGTTCTCGCCGGTGGCCTCGTCATCCAGCGGATTGTCCGCGTAGGGCAACACCACGGCATTCTCCCGCGCGGTGTAGGGCACATCGGGCAGATAGCGCTCGACCTCGGGTGCGGCCTTCTGCGTTGCGCCCCACAGCTCTAAGAAAATCAGCGTCAGGCCGCGCACGGCGTCGCCCTCCAGCCGGATGCCGCTGTCCTTCCACTGGCCGTAAGGGTGGGTGCGGTTGAAGTACTCTTCCGCCAGATTGTAGCCGCCGGTAAAGCCGACGCGCCCGTCCACAACGGTGATTTTGCGGTGGTCGCGATTGTTCATAAAGACGTTCAAAATCGGGATGACCGGGTTGAACCGGCGGCACTGTATGCCGCGCCCCGCCAGCTTTTTGACAAATTTGCTGTTGATAAACCCGATGCTGCCCACGTCGTCGTAAAATACGCGCACCTCCACGCCGTGGGCGGCGCGCTCTGCCAGAATATCCTCCAGCTCCTGCCAGGCGGAGGCGTCCTCAATGGCGTGGTATTCCATGAAAATAAACTTTTCCGCGCTGCGCAGGGCTGTTTTCTGGGCCTCCAGCGCCTCGCAGGTGTCGCCGTAGAACGTCACATCGGTGTTGTCATAGGCGGGGTAGCCCGCGCGGTCCTGCAAATAGCGGGCGTGGTTGCGGGTGATGCGGTCCGGGTAGGGCAGGGCGCGGCGCTGCTGCAAAGTGGGTGCATGATACCGGCGCAGCATCGTCATATTTTCACCAAAACGGCGGCGCATGACGCTGACGGCCCCGCTGCGGCCAAACAGCAGATAGATGGTCAGACCGAAGATAGGAAACAGCAAAATCAGAATGATCCACGAAATTTTATACGCGGAGTTGATATGCAGCCCATATATACGCAGCGTAATCAAAAATGTCAGTACCGACGTGCATACCTGAATGGCGGTGGAGTAGTCGTTCAGCTTGAGGGCAAGCCAGAAGATCCATAAAACCTGCAAAAGTACGCCGATGCCCGCCAGCAGCATCCGGCTGACGCTGTTGGGGATGGCTTCGCGTTTTTCCTCGGTGGTGTTGTTCATGTGTGGCCCCTTTTGTGCCGGGCGCGGCCCGGCTGTGTTGATTTTTTATCCAGTATAGCACAAAATCTTGCAGTATACCACACTTTTGCACCGGAATTTGCGGTATGCTCACAAAGGGAGCGTCCCTGTGGCCTGGCAGGGGAGAGAGAACACGGGAAAATGCAAAATAGCACAAAAATTGCCCGCCTGTAAAATTGGCCTATATACGCTGAAATCCATACGCGATGCGCTCTGCTGCCCGCACCGGCAGAGACAGAACAGATAAAATGAACGCAATATATGTGCGGTTTCAATTGCGGCGGCGTTGGCCGCGTTTTTTGGCGCGGCGATACAGCCGATTCTTAAAAATGACGGTAATATGTATAGAATTCCGCGTGGCGGCAGAGGGGCAGCGACGGAAAAGCGGTTGGAGTGCAACAGGCAAAACGGTGGGAAATCGAAAATAGAAGCAAAAAAATGTTTTTTGCTGTTTTTACATAAGTCTGTTGAAATTTGGCAGAATATGTGATATTATATTTTCACAAATGAGGACGCACGATGTCCTTACTGAATTTATTGGAGGAATTTGTCATGTTCGAGAAAATTCGCAAAATGAAGAATAAGAAGGGTTTCACCCTGGTCGAGCTCATCGTCGTTCTGGTCATCCTGGCCATCCTGGCCGCCCTGCTGGTTCCGGCTCTGACTGGTTACATCGACAAGGCGAAAGAGGAGTCTATCAAGTCTGAGACTCGTATGGTAGTTATGGCAGCACAGACTTTAATTGACGAACAGTATGCGAAGGCACCGGTAAACACTACTGTGACTGTTACGGTTTCTACGGATGCTAAGGTGTCTACAGGTTACGACGCAACAACAAGTGCGATTACATTGGCGAAGAGTGATATTGAAAATCTCTCTGAAACGAAGGGTACAATTGGTGCTATTACCATTGATGGAACTACTAAAGGCAAAATCGCTAGCTTAGTGTATACCAATAAGGGCAAAAAGTGCACTTATAATTACAGTGCCACTGCAGGTTCGACTTATTCGATTGCTAATGCTGATTAAGCTACTTTAAAAGTAATCTCCCACCGCCACCCGGCGGTGGGATTTTTTGTGCTTTTGCTGTGGCTTCACTCAATTCTATTTCTACTACGGACACTCCCACGGGCGGATATGGAATCCGCCCCTACGGTCTGCCAATCCCGTTGCATTCTGCCTGCCGCCAACTTCGGCGGGGTGGGGGCACCCCGCCCCACATCCTACCGAAAAAGGGGAACGTAGGGCGGCCAGCCCTCTGGCCGCCGTGCCCGCTTGCGGCCACAGTAAACCTTCCGTGCAATCCTCCCACCCTCACCCCACAGGGGAAAAGCCTCCCTTTGACAAGGGAGGCCGGATTGTCGAAAAATTGCATCCCTGCCTTATTACGTGTGTAGGGGCGACCATGGGTCGCCCGTCAGCTTACCGCCGCAACGCAATTTCCGGGACAGTTTTCATACAAGGCAAACGGGCACGGGCGAGCAATGCTCGCCCCTACAAGAGCGTTTCGACACGCTGCTCCAACCTTAAACTTCACTTCAAATTTCACTCTTGCAAAATCCGGCAAAGTGTGCTACAATCTCATAGCATACCGTTTTAGTGGGAAATATTCCCGCAACCCCAACCAAAAAAAGGAGAGTTCCGCCCCATGTCCGAACGCCTGTGGGGAATCCTTGTGGATTCCTTTGGTAAAATATTGCTGCCCGGCCTGACCGTCACCATCCCGCTGACCGCCATCTCGTTCACGCTGGCGCTTATCATCGCGGTGGCGGTGGCGCTGGTGCAGTTTGCCCATGTGCCCGTTTTGCAGCGGCTGGCCCGGTTTTATATCTGGGTCATCCGCGGCACGCCCGTGCTGGTGCAGCTGTTCGTTGTGTTCTACGGCCTGCCCGGCGTCGGCATCCTGATTGAGCCGTTCCCCGCGGCGGTGCTCGTCTTTTCCATCAACGAGGGCGCGTACTGCGCCGAGACCATCCGCGCCGCGCTGGAATCCGTGCCCAAAGGCCAGATGGAGGCGGGGCAGTGCGTCGGCATGAGCTACTTACAGATCATCCGCCGCATCATCCTGCCGCAGGCGCTGCGCACGGCCTTCCCCACGCTGGCCAGTACGCTGATCGCCATGGTCAAGGATACCTCGCTGGCCGCGAACATCACCGTGACCGAAATGTTCATGACGACCCAGCGCATTGTGGCCCGCACCTATGAGCCGCTGGCCCTCTACATTGAGGTCGGTCTGGTTTACCTGCTGTTCTGCACCGTGCTGACCCGCCTGCAGGCCGTCGGCGAGCGGTACCTCAACAGCAAGGGCGCGCAAAGGAGCTGAACTATGCTGCAAATCAGAAATCTGCGCAAGTCCTTTGGCGATTTGCAGGTGCTCAAGAGCATCGATCTGGACGTGAACAAGGGCGACGTCGTCGCCATTTTAGGCCCCAGTGGCAGCGGAAAAACAACGATGCTGCGCTGCCTGAACTTCTTGGAAAAGTCCGACGGCGGCACGATGCTGTTTGACGACCAGCGCGTAGACCTGGCCCGCGTCACCCACGCCGAGGCCAACGCCCTGCGCCGCCGCACGGGATTTGTCTTTCAAAGCTACAACCTGTTTGCCAACAAGACCGCGCTGCAAAACGTGACCGAGGGGCTTATCATCGCGCGCAAAATGCCGCGCCGCCGGGCCGAGGAGATCGCCCGCGCCGCGCTGGTCAAGGTCGGCATGGATGACCGCGCCGACTACTACCCCAGCCAGCTTTCCGGCGGGCAGCAGCAGCGCGTGGCGATTGCCCGCGCCATGGCCGCCGACCCGGAGATCATCTATTTCGACGAGCCTACGTCCGCTTTGGACCCCGAGCTGACCGGCGAGGTGCTGGCCGTCATGCGCAGCCTGGCCGGGGAAGGCCGCACAATGCTGGTCGTGACCCACGAGATGGATTTTGCCCGCCACGCGGCCAACCGCGTGGTGTTCATGGAGCAGGGCGTCATTGTGGAGCAGAACACCGCCGAGGCGTTCTTCAACGACCCGCAGCAGCCCCGCACCAAAGAATTTTTGCAGACCTACAAGCAAAGGAGCCTATTGTAATGAAGAACTTGACCAAGCTGACCGCCCTGACCCTGACCGCCGCGCTGGTCCTGACCGCCTGCGGCAGCAGCGCCGCCACCACCGCACCCGCCGCGGAATCCGCCGCCGGGAGCACCGCCGAGGCCGCGTCCGGCGACCTGTTGAGCGAGATCCAGGCCAAGGGTACCATCACGGTTGCGATGGAGGGCACATGGGCACCCTGGACCTACCACGATGAAAACGACAACCTCGTCGGCTACGACGTCGAGGTCGCCACCGAGATCGCGAAGAAGCTGGGCGTTGAGCCGCAGTTTGTCGAGGGCGAGTGGGACGGCCTGCTGGCCGGTCTGGACGCGGGCCGCTATGACATCATGGTCAACGGCGTGGACATCACCCCCGAACGCGCCGAAAAATACGACTTCTCGACGCCCTACGCCTTCAACCGCACCGCCGTCATCACCAAGGCCGACGATGACAGCATCAACACGCTGGAGGACCTGAAGGGCAAAAAGACCGCAAACACGATCTCCAGCACCTACGCCGAGCTGGCCGAGCAGTACGGCGCGACGGTGACGGGCGTTGACGACCTGAACCAGACGTTTGAGCTGTTGCTGAGCGGGCGCATCGACGCGACGCTGAACGCCGAGATGACCTTCTACGATTACACGAAGGAGCACCCCGACGCGAATGTGAAGATCGCCGTGCTGACCGACGATGCGAACCAGATCGCCATCCCGATGCGCAAGGGCGACGAGACTGCCGCCCTGCGCACGGCCATTGATGCCGCCATTGACGAGCTGCGCGCCGACGGCACGCTGAAGGCATTGAGCGAAAAATACTTTGGCCGCGATATTTCTACGGAAGAATAACCTTTGTAAAAAATATAAGGGGCGTTCACCCCCTTGGCCCCCTCTGCGAGGGGGCTCCGCCCGCAGGCGGTGGGGGAGAGAACTGTACGGTTGCCCGAAATATTTCGGGTTATGGCAAGGTTCTCTCCCTCCGCCCCTGCGGGGCACCGCTCCCCCTCTGGCGCAAGCGCCACCTCCCCCGTACCGGGGGAGTCTGTCTCGCAGAGGGAGGTTTTTGAAACGCTGAAGGGGCTGCTGCACACGCAACAGCCCCTTTTGTTTTTGGAAAAATTATACCTTGCGAAGGATGCCGTCGGTCAATTCGACGCTGTCGCCTTCCTCCATTCCGCCGCGGCGCAGCGCTTCGTCGGGGTAGGGGAGCACGCGCCGCGTGCCGTCAGCACCTTCCAGCACTACGTCAACCAGAATCGGCTGGTCGGCGGGCGGCTCCTCGCAGCCGTACATCTGTTCCTCAATGCGGAAAATTTTGTATTTCATGCAGCTTCACGCTCTCTCCGGGGCGGTGGGTCCTGTCTCCACGGCCTCGATTTCTTTGATCAACATCTCATGGCCCTGCAAAAGGTGGGTGCGCGGGCTCTGGCAGTGGGGGCAGGTGCGGCCAAACTGCACGGTGGGGTACTGTTGGCCGCAGTCCTCGCACACAGTCACGGCGGGGATGGTCTCCACGGTCAGCACCGCGCCGGGCAAAAGCTCCGATTTCGCCGCCGCCCACTTCCAGCAGTCCTGCAGATAGCTCTCCACCACGCCGGAGACCTCGCCCAGCTGCAGCGTCACGCGCCGGATGCGCGTCACGTCGTTCTGCCGGGCCACGTCCTCCACCGTGCGGATGATGTGGAATACAATGCCAAGCTCGTGCATTACTTCTCCTTCTTGGCAAAGCGAATCTTGATCTCGCGCTTCGCCATGTAGGGCAGAATGGCCTTGAACTTGTCCTCGCTCCTAACCATCTTGCTGCACTCGGGCAGGTCGCGGTGCAGGCGGATGGCATCAAACTCGCACTTTGTCGTGCAGACGCCGCAGCCAATGCACTTGTTCGGGTCCACAACGCTGGCACCGCAGCCCAGACAGCGCGCTGTCTCGATTTTGACCTGATCCTCGGTCAGCGTCAGGTGTGCGTCGCGGAAGGAGCGGTGCGCGTCAATGCCCGCATCCAGCGCGGCGGACTGGCGCGGTGCGCGGTCATACTCGCCCAGCGCCAGATTCGACTTGTCCAGCTCGTGGAAGTCGCGGCGGTTGCGGCCAATCGTCAGGCTTGTGTTGGGCTGCACAAAGCGGTGGATGGAAATTGCCCCCTGCTTGCCCGCGGCAATCGCGTCAATGGCAAACCGCGGCCCGGTGCAGACGTCGCCGCCGACGAAAATGTCCGGCTGGGCGGTCTGGTAGGTCAGCGCGTCGGCCACAGCGCCCTGGCCGCGGCCCAGCTGAACGGCCTCGCCGTTGAGCAAATCGCCCCACTCGATGCACTGGCCGATGCTTAAAACAACGTTGTCGCACGGCAGGGTGATGGTATCGTTTTCATCGTAGGTGGGCGCAAAACGACCCTCCGCGTTGTAAAGGCCGGTGCACTTTTTCAGCACGACGGCGGTCACATGGCCGTTCTCGGAGAGGAACTCCTTCGGGCCGTAGCCGCAGGTGATTTTGGTGCCCTCCTCCTCGGCCTCGGCGATTTCCTCCGGCGAGGCCGGCATCTTGTCCCGCGGCTCCAGACAGACCATCGTCACGCCGTCGGAACCGCAGCGCAGAGACACACGCGCCGCGTCAATGGCAACGTTGCCGCCGCCGATGACGACGGTCTTTCCGGTCATTTTGCGGCTCTCGTCACCGCCGACGGTGCGCAGCAGGTGGACGGCGGTCTCAATGCCCGCGGCGTCCTCGCCGGGCACACCGGCCCGGCGCCCGCCCTGGCAGCCGATGGCGATATAGAACGCCCGGTAGCCCTGTCGGCGCAGCTCGGCCAGCGTGACGTCTTTGCCGACCTCGACACCGCAGCGGATGTCAACGCCCAGCTCCCGCAGAATGTCGATCTCGGCGTCAATGACGTTTTTCTCGAGCTTGAACGAAGGGATGCCGTAGCGCAGCATGCCGCCGGGACGCTCGTTTTTCTCAAACACGGTGGGCTTGTAGCCCTGCACTGCCAGAAAATAGGCGCAGGACAGGCCCGCGGGGCCGCCGCCGATGATGGCGATCTTCTGCGGCCACGGGCCCTGCAGCGACGGCTGGACAACGTCGGGCACGTAGCGGTGCGCGGCGTTCAGGTCCTGCTCGGCAATGAACTTCTTGACGGCGTCGATGGCAACGGCCTGGTCCACGGTGCCGCGGGTGCAGGCGTCCTCGCACCGGCGGTTGCAGACGCGCCCGCAGACGGCGGGGAAGGGGTTCTCCTTTTTAATAAGCGCCAGCGCGTCGCGGTAGCGGCCCTGCGCGGCCATTTTCAGGTAGCCCTGCACGGCAATGTGCGCGGGGCAGGCCGTCTTGCAGGGGGCCGTGCCGGTGTCATAGCAGTTGATGCGGTTCTTGTCGCGGTAGTCGATGGCCCACTTGTCGGGGCCCCACTTTACGGCGTCGGGCAGCTCCTGCTTCGGGTAGGTGATGGGGCCGTCCTTCGTGCAGAGCTTCTGGCCCAGCTTGACCGCGCCCGCGGGGCAGTACTCGACACAGTGCCCGCAGGCCACGCAGTTCTCCGGCTCGACACGCGCCACGTAGGCCGAGCGGCTCATGTTCGGCGTGTTGAACAGCTGGCTTGTGCGCAACGCATTGCAGACGTTGACGTTGCAGTTGCAGATGGCAAAAATCTTGTTCTCGCCGTCGATGTTCGTGATTTGGTGCACAAAGCCGTTGTCCTCGGCCTTCTGCAGGATCTGCATGACCTCATCGTAGGTCACGTAATGCCCTTTGTTGGTCTCGACGAGGTAGTCGGCCATGTCGCCCACGCCGATGCACCAGTCGTCGGGGTCGTCGCCGCAGCCCTCGCCCATGGCGGCGCGGGACATACGGCAGCTGCACGGACCGGCGGCATACTTGCCGTCGTACTTTTTCAGCCAGTGAGAGATATGCTCAATGTCGGCGGACCGGTTCTCGGTCTCGATGGCTTTTTCCACCGGGATGACGTGCATACCGATGCCTGCGCCGCCCGGGGGCACCATGGCGGTGATGTGCTCCAGCGGCAGAAACGTCATCCGCTCAAAGAAGGCTGTCACCTCGGGGTGGTCGGCGATCTGCTGCTTGTTCATGTTGAAGAACTCTGCGCTGCCGGGCACGAACATCGGCAGGATGTACTGCTTTTCGCGGCGGGGATTCTCCCAGTTGTACTCCAGCAGACCGACGACGGCCATCTGCTGCAAAAGCGGCTCCAGCTCCCCGGCAGGCTTGCCCGTGGCCTTGACCAGCTCGGGCAGGGTCATGGGCTTGCGGACCTTCATTTTTAAGGCGACGTCCGCCATCTCGTCGGTCACGATGGACGCCAAGCCCCAGTATTCGGGGTCATCCTTCGTCAGAATGCCCTTTTTGGCCGGGATGCGGTCTGTGATCATCTGGCCCAGCCTGGCAATTTTCTCGCGCTACGGCTCGTCCCTCGGAATCTCGAAGGGCAGCCTGCTCTCATCCATCGAGAACGCAGTGGGTTTGCTCATGGTGTGCTCCTTTTTTGTGCCGTTGCTCCGTTTTTTGCACAGTAGGGGCCGGGCATGCCCGGCCCGGTTGTAAATGGCGGACGGGCGATTGCGGCAAGGCCGCGGGCCGCACATGTGCGGCCCCTACAACGCGGCTGGATTATTTACGCCTGCCACGCCTTAACCTGCTCTTTTAGCCAATCGGCCCATTCGTCAATGCCCTCGCCCGTCCGGGCGCAGATCGGGATGACCCTTGCGTTCGGGTTGCGCAGGGCCACATACTCGCGGCATTTGTCCATGTCAAAGTCAAAATACGGCAGCACGTCGATCTTGTTGACAAGAACGACGTCGCAGACCTGGAACATCAGCGGATATTTCAGCGGCTTGTCGTGACCCTCGGGGACCGACAAAATCATCGCATTTTTCACCGCGCCGGTGTCGAACTCGGCAGGGCAGACAAGGTTGCCGACGTTTTCCAGAATCACCAAATCGAGACCCCCGGTGCCCAGCCCGGCCAGTCCCTGCCGGGTCATCTCGGCGTCCAGATGGCACATGCCGCCGGTGTGCAGCTGAATGGCCTTGGCGCCGGTCTCGGCAATGGCGCGGGCGTCCACGTCGGAGTCGATGTCGGCCTCCATCACGCCGATGCGCAGCTCATTTTGCAGCGCAGCAATCGTGCGGCGCAGTGTCGTGGTTTTGCCGGACCCCGGCGCGCTCATTAAATTCAGCAGAAAAATTTTTTCCTGCTTCAGCTCGGCCCGCAGCGCGGCGGCCTGCTCGTCGTTGGAGGCAAAGATGCTCTGCTTGACCTCGAGAATTTTCACGTTGTCCATGGGGTGCTCCTTATAAATTGGTATACGGTCTCTGCTAATATTTTAACATCGTGTCAAAAAATTCGCAATCGACGAATATGACAAAGAATTGACGAAAGAACGGGCAGGTTGACGAAAAGAGCATGTAAACTCATTAGCGGCAGATGCCGCGAACTGGCGGCGGGGTGTGGGCACCCCGCCCTACGCATAACGGGGAAAGTGGAACGTAGGGCGGCATGCCCACATGCCGCCGTGGCCGTGTGCGAAAGCAGGGACCTGCCGGTTTGTGGTTAGTCCGGCTTTATAAAATGCTCCACCACCATCCGCTGCGCCTCCGGCGTAAACAGCAGCACTGAATACGGTGTGCCGCGGGCGCTGACCTTGTCCTCGCTGCGCAGACCGGCGTCCACACCGGCAGGGGTCGGCACGTAGTAAAAGCCCTTCGTCGGCAGACGCTCCATACCGATGAGCCGCTGCGCCAGCAGCCACTCGTCGATCTCCTTGATGGTCGGTGCCTTCACATCCGGGTCACCGGCGGCCTCGATCAGCGCGGCCTTCAGCTCCGCGCCGGTATAGCTGTCCTGATAGTTGAAGCTGCGCGCGTCCTCCGCCGTCAGGTAAAACGCGGGACGCTCGGCCTTCGGCGGCTTTTTCTTCTTCTCGGACGGCAGCGGCTTTTCCGGCTCCGGTGCGGGCGGGTCCAGGCTCAAAACGGCGTCGGGGTGGTCGGCACGGTAAGCGTCAATGACCGCAAAGAACGCGGCACCGTACTTTTCATACTTGCGCTCACCCATGCCGTAGATGCCCAGCATATCCTCCGCGCGGCGCGGCGCGCGCAGGCACATATCCACCAGCGACTTGTCACCGAACACGACGTAGGGCGGCAGTCCCTCGCGCTGGGCGGTGTCGAACCGTAGCTGGCGCAGCTGGTTGAACAGCTCCAGACCGGCGCTCGTCAGCGCGTCCATCGGGCTGCGGCGCTTCGGCTTCGGTGCACGGGCCTTCTCCGGCTCACGCTGCGGCGGCAGCTTGACCAGCACCTGCCCGCCGGCCTTCAGCGGGGCAATATCCCCGATGTGCAGCACGGCGTACTGGTCGTCGCTCTGCACCAAATATCCATCCTCCAGCAGCTGGGCCAGCAGGCGTTCCAGCGTCTCGCGCGGGGTGTCCTTCATCCGGCCGTAGCTCTTGAAGCGCTCGGCTCCCAGCTCCCGCAGACGCGCACGGTTCGCGCCTTGTAAAGTGCCGAACAAAATTGCTTTGCCGTACCGCCCGCGCAGCTCGGCCACGCAGTTGATCATCCACTTGGCGGCGTCGGTCATATCGACCTCGTCAAAATCGTTGTTGCAGCTGCCGCAGTTGCCGCACGGCGCGGTGGGATGCTCGCCGAAATAGGCCAGAATGTAGTTGCGCAGGCACTCCGTCGTCTGACAGTAGCGCTCCATCGTCTGCAGGCGCTGCAGGTCGCGCTGGCGCAAAAGGTCGGCCTCCTCGTCGTCCATCTCGGCAAAATCCTTTTTGTCCAGCAGGAATTTGTTGATGATGACGTCCTGCGCCGAAAAAAGCAGCACGCACTGCGACGGCAGCCCGTCACGCCCGGCACGGCCCGCCTCCTGGTAATAATTCTCCATGCTCTGGGGCATGTTGTAGTGCAGCACGAACCGCACGTTGGACTTGTCAATGCCCATGCCAAAGGCGTTCGTCGCGACAATGACCGGCGCGGTGTCGTAGATGAAGTCATTCTGATTTTTGCGGCGTGCTTCGGCGGACAGGCCCGCGTGGTACTTTGTGGCCGCAAAGCCGTATTCGGTCAGAAGCTCCTGCAGCTTGTCCACATTCTTGCGGGTGGCGCAGTAGATGATGCCGCTTTCGCCGGGGTGGTCGCGCAGATACTGGATGACAAAATCGTCCTTGCGGCGTGTGCGCTCGACCTGAAAGTAGAGGTTGGGCCGGTCAAAGCCGGTCACAAGCACCTTCGGGTCGTGGAGCCGCAGCGTGCAGACAATGTCGTCCTTGACCTCCCGCGTGGCCGTGGCCGTGAACGCCGACACGATGGGGCGGCGGGGCAGACTGTCGATGAAGTCGAGGATCTTTAAGTAGCTCGGACGGAAATCCTGTCCCCACTGGCTGATGCAGTGCGCCTCATCCACCGTGACCATCGAGATGTCTGCCCCCGCGGAAAAGCTGCGGAACACCGGGCTTTCCAGGCGTTCGGGCGCGACGTAGACAAGCTTGTAGCTGCCCTCGGCGGCCAGGTCCAGCGCGCGGGCGATCTGTGTCTCGGTCAGTGACGAGTTGATAAACGCCGCATGGATGCCCGCTGCGTTCAGCCCCTTGACCTGGTCCTGCATCAGCGAGATCAGCGGCGAGATGACGAGCGTCAGCCCCGGCAGCAGCAGGGCAGGGACCTGATAGCAGAGCGACTTGCCCGCGCCGGTGGGCATGATGGCCAGCGCGTCCCGCCCGGCCAGAAGGGCGCTGACGATCTCCTCCTGCCCGGGGCGGAAGGAGTCGTAGCCGAAATATCGTTTTAACGCTTCACGCGGAGTCATGAAGGGCCTCCTGAACTTTTTCTTCCATTATACCACATCCGCACCCCTGCGGCCAGAGAAACGCGCACTTTACACCGCGCATCGTCTGCGGTATACTGGTAGCAAACCATAAAAACAGGAGCTGTCGCTATGATTCTGGATATTGTTGTGGACGTACAAAAGGACTTTATCACGGGTGCGCTGGCGAACCCCCAGGCACAGGCCAACGTGACTCACCTGGCCGAGACCGTTAAGGCCCATGCCCGGGCCGGGCACTGGCTGTTCCTGACGCGGGACACCCACCCCGACAACTACCTTGCCACGCGGGAGGGACGCCACCTGCCTGTGGAGCACTGCATCGAGGGCGAGGACGGCTGGAACTTTGCGCCCGAGCTGGAGAACGCGCTGGACGGTACCGAGCCTGAGGTCTGCCACATCGTCAACAAGCTGACCTTCGGCAGCTATATGCTGCCGAGCGAGATCCTTGACGAGCTGATGGCCCACAACAAGGCCGTGGACGACATTGAAAAGATCGTCATCTACGGCTACTGCACCGACATCTGCGTCATCAGCAACGCCATGGTGCTGCGCGCGGCCTTCCCGGAGACGGAAATCGAAATCCTGTCCGACTGCTGCGCCGGGGTCACGCCCCAGTCCCACCAAACGGCGCTGGACGCCATGCGGGCGTGCCAGTTCACAATCGTATAAAGTGTATAAAGGCAAAATTGAAACCGACGCACTCTTGCGTTTCTCACCGCATTGTGCTATACTTTACACCGTAAAACTGAATACGACAGCAGGTGCCTTTTTATGCCGCCGTTCGGCGCATGGGAAAGGGTAAAAGGGAAGCGGGTGCAAATCCCGCACGATCTCGTCACTGTGATAAGGGAGCCTGCCGCCAGGGTGCATTTGCACCGGTCACTGGGTTTTGACCCGGGAAGGCGGCGGCAGGCGTTGAGCTTTCAGCCAGGAAACCTGCCTGCTGCCGGGTACGGGGGCGTACCGCCCCAGATCACGAGGAATTGGTTGTACCGCAAAGAACCTGCTTAAAATACGGGGTCTTTTGTGTTGCCATTCTGCACGCAAAAGACCTCGTTTTTTACGGGGTCAATTTCCGTGTGCCCTGCTGTTCTCTCCCGTACTGTCTCCCAGCTTTAAACAAGGAAAGGAAGCAAGAACACATGAGAAGAATCACCTACAAGAAAGCTGCCGCCGTCGCCATGGCCGCAGCACTGTCCGCCGCCCTGCTGGTCGGCTGCGGCAGCACCGCCGCGAGCACTGACAGCGCTGCCGCGAGCACCGTCGCCGACGAAAGCACCGCCGAAGATGCAGAAAAGACCGCAGACGAGGGAGATGCAGACGAAGTGGCCGCCAAGAACTGCGCCGATTTGATCGACGCCATCTACGTGCAGGAGCGCAGCGCCGACACCGATGCCCAGTGCGAGGCCGCCAAGGCTGCCTGGGATGCCCTGACCGACACCCAGAAGGAGCTGGTCGAGGGTGAGAACGCAGACCCCGACTACTTTGGCCGCGACACCGGCGACGCCGGCAAGGACGACCCGCGCAATGCCGACGACATCGGCGAAAATGAGCTGCTGGTCGTCAGCTTCGGCACCTCCTTCAACGGCAGCCGCGCCGCTGACATCAAGGGCATCGAGGACGCCCTGCAGGCCGCCTACCCGGATTGGAGCGTCCGCCGCGCCTTCACCGCGCAGATCATCATCAACCACGTTCAGGCCCGCGACGGCGAGAAGATCGACAACATGGACCAGGCGCTTGAGCGTGCCGTTGCCAACGGCGTCAAGAATCTGGTTGTCCAGCCTACGCACCTGATGCACGGCGCCGAGTACGACGAGATGTGCGAGGCGGTTGAGCAGTACAGGGACAAGTTCGACAGCGTTGCCATTGCCGAACCCCTGCTGGGCGAGGTCGGCGAAGATGCCACCGTCATCAACGCCGACAAGGAGGCCGTAGCCGCCGCCATCACCGCCGAGGCCGTCAAGACCGCCGGGTATGACGACGCCGCTGCCGCTGCTGCGGACGGCACCGCCTTTGTCTTTATGGGCCACGGCACGTCCCACACCGCCAAGGTCAGCTACAGCCAGATGCAGACCGCGATGCAGACGCTGGGCTATGACAACGTCTTTATCGGCACTGTTGAGGGTGAGCCCGAGGACACCGCCTGCGACGCCGTTATCGAGAAGGTCAAGGAGGCCGGTTACACCAAGGTCATCCTGCGCCCGCTGATGGTCGTCGCCGGTGACCACGCCAACAACGACATGGCCGGTGCCGAGGACGATTCCTGGCTGAGCCAGTTCAACGCCGCCGACTGCTTTGAGAGCGTCGACACCCAGATCGCAGGTCTGGGCGAGATTGGCGACATCCAGCAGCTCTACGTTGACCATGCCGGGGCCGCCATCGATTCCCTGAACGGCTGAGAAAGACCCATTCTGCCCGGAGGGTAAGCTCCGGGCAGTTTTTTGGTTTTTGGGAAAGCACGGCAGGGGCCGGGCATGCCCGGCCTGCGTCCGATGTGATGCCCTGCCACGCCGTAGGGGCGGATTCTATATCCGCCCGCGCTGCCTCCCGCTAATGCCTGATAAATATGTATAGAATGAGGTAAGGAAAGCATGAAAAAGCTCCAACTCGCATCCCTGACTCTCGCTGCCCTGCTGCTGGCGGGCTGCGGTGCGTCCGCAGCGTCCACCGCCGAGAGCACGTCCGAGGCGGTCTCCACGGAAGAAACCGCCCCTGCCGCCACCGCGGCCCCGGCCCCTGCCGTCACGAAAGCCCCGGCCCCCGCTGCCGCGCTGCCGGACGGCGTATACACCGCTAAGTTCAACACAGACAGCAGTATGTTCCACGCCAACGAAGCCGTGGACGGCATGGGCACGCTGACGGTGGAAAACGGCACGATGACCTTCCACGTCAGTCTGCAGTCCCAGAAGATCGTCAACCTGTATCCGGGCATGGCCGCCGACGCCCCCGCCCACGAGAGCGACTGGCTGCAGCCTACCGTTGACACGGTGACCTACTCCGACGGCACCAGCGACGAAGTATACGGCTTTGACATCCCCGTTGCGGCTGTCGATGCCGATTTCCAGCTGGCCATCCTTGGCACCAAGGGCACCTGGTATGACCATACGGTCAGCGTCTCCGATGCCGAGCCTGCGGCAGAGGATGCGGCTGCGGCAGCCGTCGAGATCCCCGCCGACGGCAGCTACACCTGCGCTGTGACGCTGGAGGGCGGCAGCGGGCGCGCCACCGTCGAAAGCCCCGCCGCGCTGACCGTGGCCGACGGCATTATGACCGCAACCATCGTCTGGAGCAGCCCGAACTATGACTATATGCTCGTCGACGGCGAAAAGTACCTGCCCGTCAACACCGAGGGCAACTCGACGTTTGAGATCCCCGTTGCCGCGCTGGATACCGCGCTGGCCGTCACGGCGGACACCGTCGCCATGAGCACCCCGCACGAGATCGACTATACCCTGACCTTCGACAGCGCGACGCTGGCCGCCGCCGAATGAGGCGCGCGGCAGCTTTTGCCCTGCCCGCCCTGCTGCTGGCAGGGTGCGCGGCTGCATCCCAGGCTCCCGCGCAAACAAACGCTCTGACGATAGAAAACCGCTATCCGCTGGAATACGCGAAGCAGTTCACGGTGGATGTGTGCGCGGGCGGCTATGACCTCATCACGATTGACGGCAGCCGCTATCTCGTCGTGCCGGAGGGGGCCGCTGCGCCCGCCAATCTGGACGCAGACATCACCGTTTTGCAGCAGCCTATCCAAAATATCTACCTTGTGTCGTCGTCCGCGATGGATCCCATTATCAGCATTGGCGGGCTGGGGGCTGTGGCGCTGTCCGGCACGCAGGCCGAAAACTGGTACCTCGACGCGGCCCGGACCGCCATGGAGCAGGGCGAGATCACCTACGCGGGCAAGTACAGCGCGCCCGATTACGAGACGATCCTGTCCGCTGACTGCGGCCTTGCCATCGAGAACACAATGATCTACCACACGCCCGAGGTGAAAGAGCAGCTCGAAAAATTCAGCGTGCCGGTCCTCGTCGAGCGCTCGAGCTACGAGAGTGACCCGCTGGCCCGGATGGAATGGGTCAAGCTGTACGGCATCCTGCTGGGCAGAACCGAGGAGGCCGAGCGCGTTTTTGACGACGCTGTGCAGCGCATTGCACCGCTGCTGGACGAGGAACCCACCGGTAAGACTGCGGCGTTCTTCTCCATCACCTCAAACAATCTCGCCACGGTGCGCAAGGGCGGCGATTACGTCGCCAAGATGATCGGGCTAGCGGGCGGCAGCTACGTCTTTGCCGACCTGACGGACAGCGGCAACAATCTGGCGACTGTCAATATCTCGCTCGAGGATTTCTACGCCGGGGCGCGTGACGCCGATGTGCTGCTCTACAACAGCACGATTGAGGGCGAGCTGCGCACAATGGATGAGCTGCTCGCCAAATGTCCGATGCTGGCGGACTTCAAGGCCGTGCAAAGCGGCAGCGTCTGGTGTACGTCGCAGAGCCTTTTCCAGCAGAGCATGGAGCTGCCGGATCTGATCCTGGATATGAACAAGGTGTTCACCGAGGATGACCCGGACGACAGTGAATTGACATTTTTGACGAAGCTGCACTGAAAATTTAACGCGGCGGCAAAAACGGGCGCACAAAACCGTGGCGCATCCGTAGGGGCGGATTCCATATCCGCCCGCACCATTGCCGCCCGCCGCAAAGGAAACCACGCATGCACACCTCCAAACGCATGACAATTGCATACCTCGCCATGGCGGCGGCCCTGCTGGCGCTGTTTGCGCTCAACCTGTTCTGGGGCAGCATTGCGCTCTCCCCGGCGGACATCGCGGCGGCCCTGCTGGGCCGCGGCACAAACGCGCTGGCGGCCAATATCCTGCTGCAGCTGCGCCTGCCGCGCGCCGTCATGGTCGTGCTGCTGGGGGCGGCGCTCTCGGTGGCCGGGTATCTGCTGCAAACGTTTTTTGCCAACCCGATTGCCGGGCCTTTTGTCATGGGCATTTCCAGCGGGGCCAAGCTGGCCGTGGCGCTGACGATGGTCGTCTTTTTGAACCGCGGTCTGCTCACCGGCTCACTGACGCTGATTCTGGCGGCGTTTGCCGGGGCCATGGCGGCCATGCTGTTTGTGCTGGCCGTGGCGCGCCGCGTGCAGCAGATGAGCATTTTGGTTATCTGCGGCGTCATGATCGGCTACATCTGCTCGGCCGTCACCGATATTGTCGTCGCCTTCGCGCAGGATTCCAACATTGTCAACCTGCACAACTGGTCGATGGGCAGCTTCTCCGGCATGACCTGGGGCAATGTCGCCACGGCGGCAGCCATCGTTCTGCCCTGCCTGGCCGCCGCGTTTTTGCTCTCCAAGCCGATGGCCGCCTACCAGCTGGGCGAAAGCTACGCCGCCAGCGTCGGCGTGCCGGTGCGGGCGTTTTCCGTGGTGCTTGTGCTGCTGTCAAGCCTGCTGGCGGCCTGCGTCACGGCATTTGCCGGACCGATCTCCTTCGTCGGCATTGCGGTGCCGCATCTGGTAAAACATACGCTGGGCAGTGCAAAACCGCTGCGGGTGCTGCCGGGCTGCGCACTGGGCGGCGCGGCATTCTGCCTGCTGTGCGACCTGATCGCCCGCAGCCTGTTTGCACCCACCGAGTTGTCCATCAGCTCGGTCACAGCGGTGTTCGGTGCGCCGGTGGTCATCTGGCTGCTTGTGCGCCGCCACAGCGGGGAGGGCACGGTATGAGCTGTTGTGAAACGCAAAATCTCGCCGTCGGTTACGGTGCGCCGCTGCTGCGGGACATTGCCCTGCACGCCGAGCGCGGCAAAATTCTGGCGCTCATCGGTCCGAACGGCGCGGGCAAATCCACTCTTTTAAAAACGCTGGCCGGGCAGCTGGCGGCACAGGGCGGCGCGGTGCTGCTGGACGGGCAAGACCTGACGGCCTACACCCCCAACGCCCGGGCGCGCAAGCTGGCGCTGATGCTGCCCCACACGGCCCGCACCGAGCTGACGTCCTGCTTTGAGGTCGCCGCCGCCGGGCGCTACCCCTACACCGGGCGGCTGGGCATTTTGTCCGATGCCGACAGGCAGCAGGTGCACGACGCTCTGTGCCTTGTCCGGGCGGAGGAGCTGGAGGACCGCGATTTTGCCAGGATCAGCGACGGCCAGCGCCAGCGCGTGCTGCTGGCCCGCGCGGTCTGCCAACAGCCGGAGATTTTGCTTCTGGACGAGCCAACGTCGTTTTTAGACGTAAAGGGCAAGGCGGAGCTCATGGACATCCTGCAAGTGCTGGCGCATGAGAAGAATGTGGCCGTCATCGTGACGCTGCATGAGCTGGAGCTGGCCCAAAGGCTGGCCGACGCCGTTGTCTGCGTTGCGCCGTCAGGCGTGTCCGCTGTGCTGGCACCGCAGGACGCCTTTGCACAGGACAATATCTGTGCGCTGTTTGGACTGAGCACCGACCAATACGCGGTGCTGTTTGCCGGGAGCGGCGCAAAGCCGAAGCCCCAATTTGAGCACTACATCCGCAGCGGGCAGCGTTTACTGCGCTGCGGCTACACCACCGGCACCTGCGCGGCGCTGGGGGCGGCGGGCGCGGCGCGGCTGCTGCTGACCGGCCACGCGCCGGAAAGCGTTGGTCTGCGCACGCCCAAGGGTATCGTCGTGGAGGTCGCACCGCAGTTCTGCCGCCTGACGGCAGACGGGGCCGCGTGCGCCATCGTCAAGGACGGAGATCGGA
>OLRY01000665.1_pt1 | contig 42144 bp, 46 predicted proteins | sample 1672541 | NCBI WGS metagenome assembly OLRY01 (sample SAMEA3136697, study PRJEB25190) | human gut metagenome | biome: human gut; feature: human-associated habitat; material: faeces | place: Austria | collected 2013 | reverse complement strand
GCAAGGTTCTCTCCCTCCGGCCCTACGGGCCACCTCCCTCGCAGAGGGAGGCAAGTATGTCACGGAGGTGACCTATGCCCGGCAAAACGACACGCAGCAGCAATCTGGAGCTGCTGCGCATTCTGTGCATGCTGCTCATCATCGGCGACCATCTGACCGGGCAGAGCGGCATTGCGGACTACACCACCCTGCCGTCGTCCTTCGCGTTCTGCCTGATCGGCTGCGGGTCGCGGATTGCGTGCAGCGTCTTTGTGCTGATCGGCGGCTGGTTCCTGTGTGAGCAGCCGTATAAGACCCGCCGCCCGCTCTCGCTGTGGCTGTCGCTGTGGCTCTATACCGTGCCTGTGACGCTGCTGTGCAAGCTCGCCGGGCTGGATGTCTCGTGGGGCGCACTGCGCTGGGCGGCGTTCCCGGCGTCCACGCGGCAGCTGTGGTTCATCTCGGACTATCTGCTGCTCTTGCTCTGTGTGCCGCTGCTCAACCGCCTGCTGCGCGGGCTGTCCCGCCCGGCGCACCGCGGTCTGCTGGCTGTGCTGGCTGTGCCGCTTATCGTCTACCCGACGCTGTTCGGCGAGAACGGCGCGGTCAGCGACACCGCATGGATGTTTTTGTATGAGTACCTGCTCATCGCCTACCTGCGCCGCTGGCCGGACAACCGGCTGGCGCACCTTTTGCAGCACCGCGCGGCGGCGCTCGGGCTCGGGCTGGGGCTGCCGCTTCTCAACACGATTCTGCGCGCTGTGCTCGAGACACGCGGCCTGACCGACGGCAAGGCGTTCCAGTACATGGCCTACTATCGCACGGCGCTGGGCGCACTGCCCAACCTGCTGGCCGCGCTGGCGCTGTTCTACCTGTTCAAGGGGCTGGACCTCGGCTGCGTGCGGTGGGTCAATGCCCTGGCCGGCACAACGCTGGGCGTCTACATCCTGCATCAGGTGCCCGCGTTCCGCGGCATTTTATGGAACGGCCTGCTGCAGGCAGAGGCGCACCACGGGTCGGTGGGGTATACGCTGCTTGCGATTTTGGCCGTGTTCCTCGGCTGTGCGGCGGTGGACGCCCTGCGCACGGCACTTGTGATGCGTCCTCTGGAAAATACCCGCCTGTTTAAAGCGCTGTGCGAAAAAGGCGACGCGCTCGCCGCAAAAATCACAGCGGATGATTAAAAAGACCTCCCTCTGCTTATACTTTCAGTAACAAGCAAAGGGAGGTCTTTTCTATGGAAGTGCACCGCGGAGAGGTTTTTTACGCCGATCTAAGCCCCGTCGTGGGGTCCGAGCAGGGGGGCATACGTCCGGTACTTATCATTCAGAATGAGATCGGCAACCGGCACAGCCCCACGGTCATTGCGGCAGCCATCACAAGCCGCCAGGACAAGAACCGCCTGCCGACGCACATCAGCGTGCGGGCGGACCGCTGCGGGCTGGCCAAGGACAGCATCATTTTGACCGAGCAGATCCGCACGCTGGATAAGCGCCGTCTGCGGGAGCGCGCCGGTGTCATCCCGCCCGACGACATGCGCCGCGTCGATGAGGCGCTGGGGGTCTCTATGGGGCTGGAAAGCCAGGATGTGCATACGAATACGGGGTATTTTTGAGCCGCTGCTTTGTAGATGCCCGGCCCGCAGCCTTGCCAATGCCCCCTTTAATGGTCGCTTTGTAGGGAGGGGTCTTGACCCCTCCGCGGGGCGTCGGGGACGCCGAGCCTTACCGCTGCCATCCTTTTACGGCAAAAAATTCGCCGCCACAGGTGCCAAAATCGCGGTCATGATGCCCGCTACGGCAATCGCAAGGCCGCTCATGGCACCCTCGATCTCACCCATCTGCAGGGCCTTGCTCGTGCCGATCGCGTGCGCCGATGTGCCGAGCGCCAAACCCTTCGCCAGCGGGTCGGTGATGCGGCAGACCTTGCAGACCGTCTCGCCCAGCAGGCTGCCGACGATACCGGTCAGGATGATGACCGCACCGGCCAGCGCCGCCGTGCCGCCCAGCGTCTCGGCCACATCCATGCCGATGGCCGTCGTAACGGATTTCGGCAAAAAGCTCACGGCGTGGGCGCGCTCCAGCTTGAGCAGCCAGGCCATCGCCAGCACACTGCCCAGGCTCGTCAGCACGCCCGCAGCAATCGACGCAAAGATCGCGGCCAGGTTCTTTTCGAGCAGCTCCCACTTTTCATACAGCGGAATCGCCAGGCTGACTGTGGCGGGCATCAAAAGCCAGCTCACGGGCTGGGCGCTGGACTTGTAATCGGCGTAGGGCACGCCGAAGCAGCTCAAAAACACGATCATAAAAATGCTGCCCATCAAAAGGGGATTGAACAGCGCCTTGCCGGTCTTGCGGTTGACCCAGACGCCCGCGGCGTAGGCCGCCAGCGTGGCCAGCACGCCCCAGCTGCCGCATTGCTGCAAAAATTCAGCCATTTTTGTGCTCCTTTCCGCCCGCGCATTTCTGCGCGACCATGCCCGTGACCGCCATGACCAGTGCTGTGATCGGCACAATCGCCAGCACGGCGGGCAGTAAAAGATTCATCAGCTGGCTGCCCAGCTCCATGACGCCCGCCGCCGCGGGCACGAACAGCAGCGGGAAGATGCCGGTCAGAAACAGCCCTGTCTCCCGCACCTGATCGAGCTTGAGCACGCCGAATTTGAGCGCCGCGACCAACAGCAGCAGGCCGTACACGCTGGCCGGGATCGGGAGCGGCAGCACCGCCGCCAGCACCTCGCCCGCCAGGCAGAACGCCGTGATGCGGGCAAACTGGAAAATATACTTCACACAATAACCCTCTTTTTTACAAAATTCGTGTACCATCATACCACGCCGCCCGGCTTTCGGCAAGTTGTACATTGTATGAAAACCATCCACATTTTCCTATCGGCATTGTGGGAATCGGCACTTGTATTTTGGGGGTGAGTGTGGTATACTAACCGAAAATAAAAGATTTTCACTTGAAAAGAGGTTTTGACTATGTCTTTACTGAAAAAGCTGGCCGGTCTGGCCGTGGGTGCCGCTGCTGTGGGCGCTGTCGCTTATGTTTTACAGAACCGTGAGCATCACGACGACGAGTACGAGCATATTTGGGGCCCGGAGGACGAGGTCGAACCTGAGACCGATTCCGCCGAGCCCGCCGCTGACGATGCGTCCGCCGAGGCTGAACCCGCCCCCGCTGCCGCACCTGAGGAACCTGCCGCCCCCGCCGAGGAGCCGAAGCCCGAAGAACCCGCGGACGCTGCTGAAACGCCCGCCGCTAAGACTCCCGACTTTGATGCCCCCAACGTGAACCCCGTGGAGCTGGGTCATGTTGAGGTATCCCGCACGCCGGACGGCAAGATCGACCCCACCCAGATCGTTGACCCCGCTGTGGCCGGCGATTGGGAGGAGCAGGGCTGCAAGGGCTGATACACCAAACGCGCAAGGCGCATCTTTGTTTTAGGGCAAAGGTGCGCCTTTTTGTTTTTTGCGTTACCGTGCGGGCGGGCACGCTCCTCCCGCAGCTGTAGGGGGCGGCGTCCCCGACGCCCCGCGGGCGGATATGGAATCCGCCCCTACGGTTTTCACCGCCCTGTAGGGGCCGCACATGTGCGGCCCGCGGCCTTCCCGCATACGGCCTTTTATGGGAAACCTCCGGGCCGGGCATACCCGACCCCTACACCGCGCCTATGGCTTTCCGCGCACAAATGTCCGTGAAATTGCTACAAACCCACTTTACAACTTTACTGCACTAAAGTATAATAGAATTTGTATCGGATCAGAGAGGTAGGAATGTTATGGAGATCGAACTCAACCGCTTTACCCCCGCCGAACAGGCGACCTTCCGCCTGCGTGCCCTGTATGAGCAGGCCGGCTACCGCAAATACCGCGCGTCCCGCTTTGAGGAATACGCCCTGTATCAGGAGTATCAGCGCTTTCTGCCGGACGCACAGGTCATCACCTTCACCGACCTGGACGGCAAGCTGCGGGCCATCAAGCCCGACGTAACGCTGTCCATCGCCAAGACGGCCCAGCCCGCGGCAGGGGAGTGCAAGCGCTTTTATTATAATGAGGAGGTCTGCCGCCCCAGCCGCGAGAGCCACACCTTCCAGACCATCCACCAGATGGGATTGGAGAGCATGGGCGCGGTGGACGCCGACGAGCAGGCCGCCGTGGTGCGGCTGGCCCTGCAAAGCCTGGCCGCGCTGGATGTGCCCACCGTGCTGGAAATCAGCCACATGGGCTACCTGACCGGCCTGCTGGACGCGCTGCATGTCCCCGCCGAGGCACGCGCGAAGCTGCTCGATTTCCTGCGCGCCAAGAACGCCCACGAGCTGCGCACCGCCGCGCTGGCCGCAGGGCTGGACGAATCCGCCGCTGCCGCGTTGACCGGCCTGCTCGACCTGCACGGCCCGCTGAGTGCAACGCTGACCGCCGCCCGCGCCGCCTGCCGGTGCGAGACCCAGCGCGCGGCGCTGGAGGAATTGCAGGCTTTGCAGAATGCGCTGGGCGAGGCGGGCCGCGGCATCCGGCTGGACCTGAGCATGGCCGACGAAATGGAGTATTACAACGGCCTTGTGTTCACCGGCTACGTCGCGGGCATCCCGTGCGCGGTGCTCAAGGGCGGGCGGTATGACTACCTGATGCAGCGGTTCACGCCGGGGGCGAACGCCATCGGCTTTGCCATCTACTTAGACGAGCTGGAACGCCTGGCCGCGCCGCTGCCCCCCGTGCAGCAGCAGGGCCGCGAGAAAAGCTGGCTGAACATTGCCTTGCCGAAGGGCCGCCTCGGCGACAAGGCGTACAAGCTGCTGGCGGGCGCGGGCTACAGCGCTACCGAGGACTACAACGACACCCGCAAGCTCGTGGTCGAGAACCCCGACGCCTGTGTGCGGTACTTCCTCGTCAAGCCCAGCGACGTTGCGATTTACGTCGAGCACGGCGCGGCAGACATCGGCATCGTCGGCAAGGACATTCTGACCGAGTCCGGCGCAGACGTGTATGAGCTGCTGGATACCGGCATGGGCAAGTGCCGGATGTGCGTGGCCGGGCCTGCGGGCTTCACCGATGACGAGAGCCGCGCCTTGCGCGTAGCTACAAAATTTGTCAACATTGCCCGCGACCACTACGAGCGCCGCGGACGCGACATCGACATTGTCAAGCTGAACGGCTCCATTGAGCTGGCCCCGATTTTGGGCCTGTCCGACGTCATCGTCGATATTGTCGAGACCGGCACGACCTTAAAAGAAAACGACCTGACCGTGATCGAGGAGTTTATGCCGATCTCGGCGCGGTTCATTGCCAACAAGGCAAGCTACAAGTTCAAATACGCCCAGCTGACCGAGCTGCTGAATAAGATGAAGGAGGCCCTTGCAAAATGATCCGTCTGTATGACTTTGATGAGGTACGCCCCGAGGAAATTCTGAACCGTGACATCCGCGCCGAGGCCGACGTGGAGGCCACCGTCGATGCGATTATTGCGGACGTCCGCGCCCGCGGCGACGCCGCCCTGATCGAGTACGCCGCCAAATTCGACCACGCCGAGCTGACCGACGTGCGGGTCAGCCAGGCCGAAATTGAGGAAGCCTTTGCCGAGCTGGAAAAGACCGATCCCGAGTTCATCACGACGCTGAAGATGGCCGCCGAGAACATCCGCCATTTCCACGAGCAGCAGCTGCACAAAAACTTTGTGGTCAACGACAAGCCCGGCATCGTGCTGGGGCAGAAGTACACCCCCATCCAGCGCGCGGGCGTCTACGTGCCGGGCGGCACGGCGGCGTACCCGTCCACCGTGCTGATGGATGTCATTCCCGCCAAGGTCGCGGGCGTCGGGCAAATCGTCATGACGACCCCCGCGGGACGGGACGGCAAGGTGAACCCCGCGATTCTGGCCGCCGCCGTCATTGCGGGCATTGATTTGATTTTTAAAACGGGCGGCGCACAGGCCGTGGCAGCCCTTGCCTACGGCACCGAGAGCGTCCCCGCCGTGGATAAGATCGTCGGCCCCGGCAATATCTACGTGGCCACGGCAAAGCGGAAGGTGTTCGGCAAGGTCGGCATTGATATGATCGCAGGCCCGTCGGAAATTCTCGTGCTGGCAGACGGCACCTGCAACCCCGCGTGGGTCGCCGCCGACCTGCTCAGCCAGGCCGAGCACGACAAGCTGGCCAGCCCGGTGCTCGTCACCGACAGCTGGGATTTAGCCAAGGCCGTGCAGGCGGAGCTGGAGGTGCAGATCCCGCAGCTGCCCCGCGCCGCCATCGCCCGCGCCAGCGTGGACACGAACGGCAAAATTATTGTCACCGACGACATGAACAAGGCCATTGAGGCCGTGAACATCATTGCGCCGGAGCACCTGGAAATCTGCGTCGATGACCCGTTCGCGGTGCTGAACTCGGTACAGAACGCGGGCAGCATCTTCCTGGGCAAAAACGTGCCCGAGGCACTGGGCGACTACTTTGCCGGCCCGAACCACACGCTGCCCACCAGCGGCACGGCGCGGTTCTCGAGCCCGCTGGGCGTCGATGATTTTGTGAAGAAGTCGAGCTTTATCTATTACACCCGCGAAGCCCTCGGCGAGGTGCAGGGACGCATCGCCAATTTTGCCGAGCACGAGGGGTTACATGCCCATGCCAGGAGTGTGACGATCCGGTTTGAGCAATGAGCTTGCCAAAAAGGAAGCATCCGAGGTTGAAGCAGCATGATTATAGTGAACCGGGTGCGTATTTTATAACGGTGTGTACCAAAAATAAGGCGCACATTCTTTCCCGGATCGTTGTTGACCTTCCGTCATCCGTACGGCGGGATGCCCTCATCCCGCCGCGGGTTCAACTGCTGCCTGCCGGGAAAATTGTGGACGATTTAATTCGCCGCACGGAAACGGTTTACGACAATGTCACCGTGGATGCGTATGTTATCATGCCGAACCATCTGCACATTCTTTTTCATATCCATGCACCCGGGAACGGCGGCGGGATGGGGGCATCCCGCCCTACGATTCACCAAATGGTTCGTGCCATCAAAACGGGGACTACACGCCGCCTCGGCCATTCCATCTTTCAAACATCCTACTACGATCATGTCATACGCGGGCCGCGGGATTATGATGAAATCTTCCAATACATCCAAAACAATCCCGCCAAATGGCCCCACGATCAATTCTACACTTCGGACGGGGAGGAACACCCATGAGCCGTTATTTTACCAAAACTCTCGCTTCGCTGGAGCCGTACACCCCCGGCGAACAGCTTAAAATCGCTGACATTGTCAAACTCAACGCCAACGAAAACCCGTACCCGCCCGCGCCCGGCGTGGCGGCGGCGGTGGCCGCGGCGGTGCCGGGGCTGCGGCTGTACTCTGATTTGACCAACGGCGATCTCAACGCCGCCATCGCGCGCCACTGGGGCGTGCGCCCGGAGAATATCCTCTGCGGCAACGGCAGCGACGAGAACCTGCTGCTGGCCCTGCGCGCGTTCTGCGACGAAAGCACGCCGCTGTCCTTCGCCGATGTGACCTACAGCTTTTACACGGTGCTGTGTGATTTGCTGCACATCCCGCAGCACATCATCCCGCTGGAGGCTGACCTGACCATCGACCTGAAAAAATACTGCGGCCTGCACGAGACGATTGTCATTGCCAACCCGAACGCGCCCACCAGCCTGCTGGCCCCGGTGGATGCCATCGAGGAGGTGCTGCAAACGAACCCCGACAACATCGTGATCGTGGACGAGACCTACGTCGAGTTCGCGCCTGCCGGGTCGTCCTGTCTGCCGCTTTTGGAAAAATATGACAACCTCGTCATCACCCATACCTTCTCCAAAACGCACAATCTGGCGGGCGCACGGCTGGGCTTCTGCATTGCGCGGCCCGCGCTGATTGCCGACATGAACCGCGTCAAGTTCAGCTACAGCCCCTACAACGTCAACGCCATGACCCAGGCCGCGGGCGCGGCGGCGATCTCCGACGAGACCTATTTTGCCGATGTAACGGCAAAGGTCATTGCCGAGCGCACCCACACCACCGACGAGCTGCGCCGCCGCGGGTTCACGGTGTTTGACTCGGCCACAAATTTTTTGTTCGCGACCACGGACCGTATGTCCTGTGTGGAAATTTTTGAAAAGCTGCGCGCCCGCGGCATTTTGATCCGCCACTTCAACGCGCCGCGCATCTCGGACTATCTGCGCATCACGATTGGCACGCCCGAGCAGATGCAGCGGTTCTTTGCGGCGCTGGATGAGATCCTGGGTGAATAAATGCCGCTCCTGCAGCGCAAGACACCGCGCCTGAAGGGCTATGATTCCATTCTCACCAACCCGGCCCGCTGGGCCATGGATAAGTTTTATACAGAGGGGGAGAACCATACATGATCGCAATCGTTGACTACGGCGTGGGCAACCTGTTCAGCCTGTCGTCCAGCGTCAGAAGCCTGGGCGCAGAGGTGCGGGTGACCCGCGACGCCGCGGACCTGCGGGCGGCGGATCATATCCTGCTGCCGGGCGTCGGGGCGTTCGCCGACGCAATGGCCAAGCTCGAAGCCACGGGCCTTGTGCCCGTTCTGCGCGAGGAAACGCAGAAAAAGCCGCTGCTGGGCATCTGCTTAGGCATGCAGCTGCTGTTTGAAAAAAGCTGCGAGTACGGCGAGCACCGCGGTCTCGGCCTGATTCCCGGCGAGGTCTGCCCGCTGGCGGACGACCTGACCGATCCGGCGCTCAAGGTGCCGCACATCGGCTGGAATGCCATGGACATTGTGCCCGGGCGCGAGGACGACCCGCTGTTCAAGTACGTCAAAAACGGCGAGTACGTCTATTACGTACACAGCTATTACGCCAAAAACTGCGCTGCATCGACACTGGCGACGAGCGACTACAGCATCCCCGTCACGGGCGCGGTGCGGCAGGGGCTGGTGTACGGCACCCAGTTCCACCCCGAAAAATCCGGTGATACCGGCCTGCGGCTGTTAAAAGCCTTTGCCGAGCTGTAAGCGAGAGGGAGGAAATACCATGAAGCTATACCCCGCCATTGACCTGCGCGGCGGCCAGGCCGTGCGGCTTTATCAGGGCGATTACGACCGGATGACCGTCTACAACGCAGACCCCGTCGCCCAGGCGCAGCAATTTATCGACGCAGGTGCGAAGTATTTGCATGTCGTCGATCTGGACGGCGCCAAGGACGACACCACGGCCAATTTGCAGACGATTGCCGCCATTGCCAAGCTGGGCGGCCTCAAAATCGAGGTCGGCGGCGGCATCCGCGACGAGGCACGCATCCAACGGTATCTTGACCTCGGCGCGGACCGCTGCATTCTGGGCACGGTGGCCGTAAAAAACTTCGATTTCACGGCAGAAATGGCACAGAAATACGGCGCACAGATCGCCGTCGGCGTTGACATGAAGGACGGCGCTGTCGCTGTCAACGGCTGGAAGGAGGTCACCCCCGAGCCGGGCGTTGCATTCTGCCGCCGCTGCACCAATGCGGGCGTCAAGGCCATTATTGCCACCGATATTTCCCGGGACGGCACGATGCAGGGCACCAATATGGCGCTGTACCGTGAGCTTTTGACGATTCCCGGCATCGAGGTCACGGCCAGCGGCGGCATTGCCGCCATGGCCGAGCTGGCCGAGCTTTCCGCCATGCACTGCCACGCAGCCATTTTGGGGAAGTCGATTTATACGGGAGCGATTGATCTGGCCGAGGCCGTGAGGCTGTACGAAAGCAAGTGAGGAGAGAGGAGAGTCTCCGTAGCAGAGACATTTCCTAACTCCTCTCTGACAAAAGGGGGAGTGAATGTATGATAACCAAACGCATAATTCCTTGTCTGGACGTCAAAAACGGGCGCGTGGTCAAGGGTGTTAACTTTGAAGGATTGCAGGACATGGCCGATCCCGTCGAGATGGCGCGGTACTACAACGCCTCCGGCGCGGACGAGCTGGTGTTCTACGATATTACCGCCAGCGTCGAGGGGCGCGGGCTGTTCACCGATATTTTGCGCCGGGTCGCAAGCCAGATTTTTATCCCGCTGACCGTCGGCGGCGGCATCAACACGCTGGACGACTTTGACCGCGTGCTGAAATGCGGCGCGGACAAGGTCAGCGTCAACTCGGGGGCCATCCGCAACCCCGGCATCATCCCGGCTGCCGCGCAGAAATACGGCAACCAGTGCGTGGTCCTGTCCGCCGATATTAAGCGTGTGGACGGCAAATTCATGCTGTTCGCCAAGGGCGGGCGCGAGAACACAGGCATCGACGCGCTGGACTGGCTGGAGCAGGGCGTCAAAAACGGCGCAGGCGAGCTGGTCGTGAACTCCATCGACACCGACGGCGTGAAGAACGGCTTTGATCTGGAGCTGCTGGACGCCGTGGCCGCACGCTGCGCCGTGCCCATCATCGCCTCCGGCGGCGCAGGCAAAAAAGAGGATTTCCTTGAGCTGTTCCGCAATCACCCGGCAGTAGATGCCGGTCTGGCCGCGTCGATCTTCCACACAAAGCAGGTGGAAATCAACGATTTGAAGCGGTATTTGCGGGAGAACGGGGTAGAGATGCGGGTGTGATCGCCCCTTCGCCATGCAGCCACCCGGTAGGGGCCGCACATGTGCGGCCCGCAACATTCCCAAAAGTGTCCTCTTGCGGGAAAGCCGCGGGCCGGGCATGCCCGGCCCCTGCTGCGTAATAATAGCAAACCTACACTTTACCTCTTGCCAAAACCCACAAAAAGAGGTACACTAAACTATATTACTTTAGGAGTGTCCACCATGGAAATCACCGAAAATTCCAAGACTCTCAAATTTGACGCAAACGGCCTGATCCCGGCCATCGTACAGGACCATTATACCAAAGAGGTGCTGACCCTCGCCTACATGAATGCCGAGACGCTGGCCCTGACGATTGCCGAGGGCCGCACCGTATTCTGGTCCCGCAGCCGCCGGGAGATCTGGCGCAAGGGCGAGACCTCCGGCAACGTGCAGCGGGTCGTCTCCATCACCGCCGACTGCGACAAGGACGCGCTCGTCATCGACGTCGTCAAATCCGGCCCCGCCTGCCACACCGGCGCGGAGAGCTGCTTCTTCAACCCGGTCTATGTCTCCGATGAGCTGAAGCAGTTCACCTGGCAGGGCCTGTACGCACTCATCGAGGGCCGCAAGACCGACCCGAAGGAGGGCAGCTACACCACCTATCTGTTCGACAAGGGCCTGGAAAAGATCCTCAAAAAGGTCGGCGAGGAATCCACCGAGGTCATCATTGCGGGCTCCAAGCGCGACAGGGAGGAGACCATCTACGAGATCAGCGACCTGGCTTACCACGTCATGGTGCTGATGATCGAGCTGGGCATTTCCGTAGAGGACATCACGAAGGAACTCGAAAAACGACACGTAATTGACCATAAGGTCAAGCAGGAAAGGATGCAGTAACTATGGCAGGCGAATACCTGAAAAGCTCTGTACACGTTCATTCCAAATTGTGCGACGGTAAGAACACGCTGGACGAGATTGCGGTCACGGCATGGCGGAACGGTCTGCAAACGCTGGGCTTCAGCGGGCACAGCCACACCCCCTGTGATCTGGAATATTGTATGACCCAGAGCCGTACCGCCCTGTACAAGGCGCAGGTCGCTAAGCTGAAGGAGCGCTACGCCGGCAAGCTGGACATTCTGTGCGGCTTGGAATGGGATCTGTTCAGCGACGATGACCCGACCCAGTACGACTATTGGATCGGCAGCACGCACTATGTCAAGGGGCCCAAGACCGGCAAGTATTATGAGATCGACTGGCGCGAGGAGGATCTGCGCGCCTGCATCGACGACGATTTTGACGGCGACGGTCTGGCCGTGGCCGAGGCATACTTTGCCAACGTAGCCAAGGTCGCCGAGAAAAAACCGACGATTCTGGGTCATTTTGACCTCATCAAGAAGATCAACAGCGGCAACAAGTTCTTTGACGAGAATGACCCCCGCTACACTGCCGCTGCAAACTCTGCCCTGATGGCCGCCGCCCGCAATCGCTGCGTGCTCGAGGTCAACACCTCTGCGGCGTACCGCGGCTTCCGCAAGGATTACTTCCCGTCCGACGCGATTTTAAAAGACTGGCTTGTGCTGTCCGGCAATGTCGTGCTGACCGCCGACGTCCACGACGTCAAGGCGCTGACCTACGGCTTTGAAGATGCCGCCGCCAAGCTGAAGGAGCTGGGCTACACGAAGGTCCAGGTGCTGGGCAAGGACGGCTTTACCCCCTGTGCGCTGTAAAGGCAACACTGCATAATTCCCGCCTTACGGCTTAAGCACCGCTCCGGCGGCTGCGGCACGGCATCTGCGTTGCCAAAATGCTCGATAAGACACAAAGTATTATCTGCGCTTTTGGCTTAGCAGCTGCCGCACCTCGCTCGCCGTATCGGCACTTAGAATTATGCGGTATTGCCTAAAATAATCCCCGAAAATTTTCCCGCCGCGGTGTAACACTGCGGCGGTTTTTGCGTTTCTTAGGACTGAAGGGCCCAAAACAAAGACCACTCGAACAAAACACAGGAGAAAATTCACCGTGAGATCCACAGCGAAATAATTTTCAAAAAAGTTTGCGCGGAGGGGTTGACAACCCCTCCATATTTTTGTATAATAATACCTGCATTCTGGCGGCAGCCACTGTGGAGAGGTGTCCGAGTGGTTTATGGAACTGGTCTTGAAAACCAGCGATTCGCGCGAGCGGACCATGGGTTCGAATCCCATCCTCTCCGCCATTTTGTGATAACAAGTGAATATATAGAATCACTTTGACTTGTGGAGTAATACTCAAGAGGTCGAAGAGGCGCCCCTGCTAAGGGCGTAGGGTGGGAAACCGCCGCGAGAGTTCAAATCTCTCTTACTCCGCCAAATCAGCCGATATTTAACGCTAACACGTTGAATATCGGCTGATTCTTTTTATGCTTTCCGTTCGTAACTATTCGTAAAAAAACGCCCAAAAACACGGAGAACCGTGCTGGGTGTGTACGCTGGTGTGTACCGTGGTGTGTACTTCGGTGTGTACAATCTTTGTTCCCCACATAGCATCGTATATTTTTTCATTTCCTGCTGTCGCTCCCACCGTTTTCGTTCCCTCACAAAAACACTTCCGCCTCAACTCGTTCCAAGTTCTCCCCAAGTTTCCCCCAACAAATGCCAAAAGCCCCGGCAGGCCGCACGGTTCCTCACCGTACCGCCCGCCGGGGCTTTCTCATTGCGTATTACTGCTTGCTCTCATGCTCCACCGCGCACTTGATGATCTCGCTCAGCAGCTCGGCCCGGCTCTCGCCGTCCTTCACCGTCAAGCCCATCTGGCACGCCAGCTCCACAAGCTCGTCATAGTCCAGCTTCTCCAGCGCATTTTTCCCGCTCTGGCCGCTCGCACCGCCCAGTGCCGCATCAATAACTGTCTCCGCGCCGTCTTTCTCCACAGCAGCCTTGCCAGCCGCCAGCAGCTTCACCAGCTTTTCCGGCACATTCGCACCCATAGCCGCGGCATTTTCCACAATGGAGCCAAGCTCCGTAAAAATGTACCATACCAGCACCACCGGCAGGATCACCGCACTGTAATTGATGCCGATGCTCGGTATGCTCTCCACAGCCATGTGCACCGCCGCATCGGTAATGGCAGCCACCACCACCACAAGCAACATCCCGCCCTTGTGGTAAATGCCCTCTCTTGCAGCCTTGCTCGACCACTCGCCGTTTTTGCAGGCGGCAGCGCTGCCACTGATGTAGTCCACAGCCATGCAGGCCACCCACACCAAGGCAAGGCAGCCCACAACGCCAAATGCAGCCGAGTACATCCCAGCCACCGCCGCGATAGCACCCTTGATCGCCAAGAAAATGTTCTCGTTATTTTCCATGTCTTTTTCCTCCCCGCCTTGCTCGGCGGCCATTGTCAGAATGGTTTCTTCATTTTCGCGGTCAGTCCGCGTACTTTGCGTGGTAATACCTGTCGTTGTCCAGCCCGTACTTCTTCGCCAGCAGGTAGAACTCCATAGCCGCCGCGTTCGGCAGCGTCACCGGGTCAAGGCTGATGATCTGTTTTGTGGGCGCGGTAGGCTTGTCCATCTTCGGCAGCTCCTTGATGATCTTGTTCAAGTCCGTTTCCGTGGCAATGCCCGCCACACCACCTTTTGCGCTTTGCGCATACTGGTGGATGTACCTCGGCAGCGTCTTGTCGTAGTTGGTGCGCGTGTCCGCCAGCCAGCCCGGCCACGTTGCGCACAGCCCTGCGTAGTCAATGTTCGTGGTTGCGAACGATGTGAAAGTATACACGCCCGGCGTAAAGCCAAGCTCCGCCGCTCTCTCGCAGAACGCTTTTGCGCAAGCCGTGCGCTGCGTCTTGCTCAAACCGTCTGCGCGTCCATCGTGTACCGTATGGCTCCACTCCGCATCAAAGAACAGGGGATAGCCGCTCGGCGCCAGCTTCGCGCAGAACTCCGCTTCCGCCCGCGCTTCCGCTTCCGTCACGGCCTGACTGAAAAAGTAGAACCCCAGCAGCTTGCCGTTGCCCTTGGCCCCGGCAAGGTTGGCGTCGAACTTTTCATCCTTGCACAGTGCGCCGCTGCCGTAGCCGCGGTAGCCGATTCGCACCATAGCCATGTACGGCACCTTGGCCCAGTCAATGTCGCCCTGATGCTTCGACACGTCGATGATGGTTGCCCCCACGCCGGCGCCGGTCACATTCCCGGCAGGCTCCGTGCTCTGGTCTGCACTGCCGTACACGCCCACCGTGTTCGGTACTCCTGCATAGTTCGTCGGGTCAACACCTGTCCCGGTTGCTGTGGCGCGGGCCTCCAAGTGGCAATGAATATACGGTGGGTTTGCGTCTGCCGCATTCCCGCTGTTTCCCATCACGGCCAGCGCATCGCCGCTGCTTACTTTCTGCCCCTGCTTCACAAGCAGGGATGCACAATGGCAGAAGTACAGGTAGTTCACCGTGTCAGGCGTCTGGTTCTTGTCCAGCTTTACGCATACATACCAGCCCCACTCCCACGTTCTGTTGCTCTTGTTCAGCACAATGCGTGCATTCACAACAGTACCCGCGATCTTTTTGCCCATGTAAAACGGCATATAGATGGTCGTGTCGTCCAGTCCCACAATGTCAATGCCGCCATGCCAGGTTTTCCCGCCGCCGCGGGTCCAGCCAAAACGGCCATAATTATACCGCACCTCAACGCGGCCCTTAAAAATGCCCGTCTGTTCCATTCCGTTCAACCCCTTTCGTGTCAAACCTACAAATCAAAAATATCCCCGCACAGCTCCCGGCTCATGCCGTCCGCCTGCGCGGTCTGTTCCTCCGTAGGATCATAGCCGCCCAGCTGGTGGATCACATCATGCTGCACGCGGATGATCTCGCTTTGCAGCTCCACCACCGCGCACAGCTTTTCGATCACTGTCGCCTCGGCCATAAGGCAGTTGTCCATATTCTTCACCTACGATGTTTCGTGTTATCTCGTTAAGCCGCCAGCGCAGCGCACCGCTGTTCGTGTGGTCCATCATGCCGCGTATGCTTGCCACCCGCCGTTGATACTCCACCCCGGTAATAACACCGTCGCGCACATCCTCGCTGATCTTGCGTACCTCGCGCTTCATCCGCCGTGCTGTGCTTTTGCGCAGTACCGCGTGCGTTGCCCAAACCCGCTGCCCCACAAACTCAATGCCCATGCTCACGGGCCGTATGCAGGTCTTTGCGTTCAGGTCAAGGTGCAGCATCTCGCCCAAAAATGCCGCAATCGCCGCATGGCACTGCTTCAGCTGTTCTTTGTCCGGCCCCAGCACCAGTATGTCGTCCATGTAGCGGATGTAGCAGTGCAGCTTCAAGACGTGCTTGCAATACTGGTCAAGTTCGTTCAACGCAATGTTCGCAAACATCTGCGACAGCAGGTTGCCTATCGGCATCCCCACGTTGTACAGCCAGCTTTCAAACGCCACGTCCTCCGGCTTCTTGCCCGGTGGCAGTCCAAACGGCTCGTTTGGGTTGTTGATCACCCGTTCCAGCAGTGTCATAACATCCGGGTCCGTGATCCGCCTACCCAGTATTTCCAGCAGCACCGCATGATCCACGCGGTAGAAATACTTGCTTATATCCAGTTTCAGGTAGTACCAATCCGGGTATATGCTTCGGTCTATCTGCCGCAGCCAGTATTGCAGCCGCCCAACAGCCTTGTGACTCCCTTTGCCTACCCGGCAAGCGTAGCTGTCTGTAATAAATGTGCGGTCAAAATACGGGTTCAGCAGTTGGTATACGCTCCACTGCACAATGCGGTCACGGTAGGGCAGCGCCATCACAAGCCGTTTCTTCGGCACTTGCACCCACAAATGCCGGTAGCCGCCCGTGCGGTAGGTGCCCTCCCTCACATCCCGCTGTATGTCCAGCAGGTTGCCGTCAAGATTCTGGTGGAAATACCGCACTTCCTCGCGGTATCTCTTTCCCTTTCGTGCGTTGCGGTTTGCCCGTTCCAGCCACGCAAAGTCCGTCATAACAGCAAAGGCACCCGGCCCAATGACCGTGTGCCCATCTTCTGCCCGTGCCAGCGCTACCGGCTCTCCGAGCTTTTTACTCATAAATTTTTACTTCTCGCTCCGCCCGGTGTCGCATCTCTGCTTCCCGGGCAATTCACATTTTTTCCCGGCTCAACGCCCGGAACGGAAATGCGCTCCTTTAAGTTCACACACCGACTGCCGCTCGTAAGTGGCAGCCCTCATATCCGGCGCGAACATCCGCCACCTTGCGTGTGTTATAGATCGTAAAGCGCAGCGACCCCCAATATTCCAGTTGGTATTCGAGCGGACATTACCGTTAAGGTTGAAGACCCCGTTCGTCGAACCGTTGTTCCAGTTACCGCCACGATTCGGAAGCCGCCGTAAAATAGCACATTCCCGGTTTATGAGCAAACGTCCGCCTACTGTTTCAGCGTCTTTAGGTATCCGCCCAGCAGCCGTCCGATCTCATCGTTCAATCTCGCCCACACCTCCCGCTGGTGCATGGACAACGGCGGCTGATTCTTCCCGCCGTAGTAGTCCTTATCACTCGCCATTACAACCAGCTCGCGCAGCACAGCCAGTTCAACGTCCAGCGTTTGCGTGGTCGTTTTCTTATAGCATTTCTTATCCAGCTCCACGGTCAACTTGTAAATGCTTATCATGCAGCGCCGCATTTCGTCCGCAAGCTCCTTGCTCTTTCGCGGGAACTGCATTGTCAGCGGGTAGCCGTATTTCAGCATTTCTTTTGTTTTCTCGCGCAGCCAGAACGGCTTATACTCTCCGTCGTCCGCCGCCCGCTGGGGCGGCACTTCGGCATTTCTCGGCACAGTCAACACCTCCCAAAAATTCGGCGCGGCTCAAAGCCGCGCGGGGTTTATGTCTGCGCTATCGCGCAGACCCCAGCGTGTCAGGGTCCAGCTTACTGCTTTACAAAAGCGCAGCGACCCCCACCAGCCCAGCCGGTATTCGAGCGGACATTACCGTACAGGCTGAAGACCCCGCTCGCCGAACCGCTGCTCCAGGCACCGCCACGAATCGGAAGCCGCTCTGCCTGCGTGTTGTTGTGCCAGAAATAGTCACTTCCATAGCTGGCGTCGATCTTGTCACCCGTCAGAGCGGCATCCGGCAGCAGTGCCAGCGATTGCAGCAGCAGCTTTGTGGCGTCGCCCACGCCGGTATCAACTGCCAAGTCCTTGAACATACAGCTATGGTCGCCCGCCGTTTCTGCGTTCACGGTGGTGGCGAACACCCACTTGTTCGTCCGCCAATCCATTTTCAGCGTACCGGCAGTGGTGCCGCTTCCGTCCGGCGTAACCAGCGTTCCGTCTGCGGCGTTGATGGCTTTCCATGCGGCAGAGGATGCCGTCAAATCCGCGCTGCTGTCGGCGGCGTTGTTGTCTGCCAAAATCTGTACCTCGCCGTTCACCCAACGCAGGCCCAGCACCCATTCCCACACGTTGCCGTTCATGTCAAAGATGCCGTCCATCTGGCCGTTGTGGCTCCAAGTGACCGGGCCGGTGCCGGTCAGCACGTGGGCGGTCTTGTTGTTATCCTGCACGCCCGGTGCCGGGATAGCAATATACCCGCTCTCGCTTGCGTCCTTGCCGTAGTTGTTGTTGCCCTTCGGCTCGCAGCCGTTCTTGTGGCACCACAGCGCCACAGCGGCCCACTCGGCGTTAGTCGTCTCATGCCATCCCGCGCCCTTGGCGGCGGCCTGCTGGCGGAACTGGTCGTAGTTCTGGCTTGTGCTGGGGTCCTGCGCGGGCAGGCTGTAAGCGCGGCCATTGTAGTGCTTCGTCTGGTACTTGCCCATGTAGAAGCCCGCGATCTCCTTGCCGTTCATGCGGAACGCCGGGTGTACGCTCGTGTCGCTGGTGCTAAGCACATCACACAGGCGGAACGCCGGTATGTACACCATGATGGACGGCTCGTCCTTGTCGTCCATCAGCACATCATTCGTGGGGAACACGGCCTGCACGGCCATGCGCATTGCATCAAAGTTGTTAGCCATCTCTCATTCCTCCTTAAAACTCGCCGTCCAGCTGGTTGATGTAAATGCCGTCAATGGCAAACAGGTCAAGCTCGACCTTGCTCATGTCCAGCGGCAGGCGGCGGGTCACAGTCTTTTTCTGCGTCTCGCCCTGCGCAGCGGCTTCGGCATCCTGCGCCTCCCCGGTCACGCCCGCTTCCTCGGCTGCGTCCTGCTCATCCGCCGGGGTGGTGTCTGCCGCAGCGGTTTCCTCGTCCTCAACCTCCACGGTTTCGGTCTCGTAGGCAGGCAGGCGAACCTCCGCCACATAGGCGCGCAGGCTGTCAAAAGCATTCATCAGCAGGTTGCCCTCGCCGTCCGTCATAAAGTCCAGCGTAACAGGGTAGTCCTTCTGGTACTTCTGCAAGTCCAGCGCAATGCGCCCGCCGTCCAGCGTCAGCACGGTTTTCTTCACAGCGTAGGCGATCTTCTTGCCCTCGTTCAGTTCGGTAACTTTCATCACTTCATACCTCCCGTAATTTTCAAAGTCAGCACCACGGTCTTGGCGCTGCCGTCGTGGCGTACCTTAAAGCTGTTCGTGCCCTTGCCGCTCACGGTAATGTCGCCCAGCCGTCCGCCTGCCACGCTCTTGACATACACATCCACCGTGTAGTTGGTGTTCTTGCGTACCGTCGTCAGGATCACGTTCTTGTCATCGTTGCAAAACGGCCACGGGTTGCTGTTGGCAGTCAAGGTCACTTCCTTCACCTCTGCCGCTGTCTCGCTTTCCAGCGCCGTCAACCGCCCGTCCTGCGCCGTGTCCTTTGCCTTGATCCCGGCAATGTCGGTGGTGTGGGTGCTGCTGGTGCCCTCAATGGCGGCAAGCCTGCGCTCGATCCACCGTGCAAAGATCATCACGATCTTGTGCGCAAGGTTCGCGTCCTCAATGCCTACCTCCATTTTGTTGAAGTGTGCCTGATCCAGCGGCGTGCCCTCTTGGATCACCTCGCCGCTCTGGTCCTCTACATGGTCCAGCCAGAATGTGCGTTCATACATAGTCGTTCACCTCTCTTTCATCTCGTTGCCGTCTGCGCTTCCGTCAGCGGGAACACGAACCGCAAAAGCGCCGCGTTCACGCTCGTCCGTTTCACGCTCACAGCCTGCTGTCCCGCCAGCTTGTCGTTGTTGTCGTACACCCGCACACCGGTAATGGTGTCCGCCGCGCCGGAACTCGGCACGCTCACAAATACCACCACCGCATTGCCGGTCACGGTCTTGCTGTTGATCTCGCCGTCCTTCCAGCCGCCGCCGTTGATCTGGTACTGGAACCGCTGCACGCTGCGCAGCAGGTCAGCCCGTCTCGCATTCAGGAAATCCTCGGTAAAAAATGCCATCTGCTTGCCCCTCCTTTCCCGTTACGATTTTTTCACCACGGTATATCCGCAGCGCCGTTGTCCGCTTCGTACCGGGGTAACCTTGTAAGCGCCCACTTCCGGGGCGATCTCTGCGCCGCTCTGTCCGGCATAGCCAATCGTTGCAATGCGCGGCACCGTGCCGCTCCTGTCTCCCGCACCCGCCTCCGGGTTTGCGGCAAGGTAAGCGCCTGCCGCAGGCTCCACGGCCAGCGCGGCACCTTCTGTGCGGCCCAGCGTGGCAGGGTAGGGCAGTGTACCGCAAAGCGGTATCTCCGCCGCAAAGGCGTCCGCTGCCGGTGTCAGCACCAGCCCTGCGCCCTCGGTTCTGCCCAGCGTGGCGCGGTGCGGCCATGTGCCGCAGCGGATCATCCCGCACCGCGGCACATCGTATTTGTACGCTTCGTATACCGCTCCAATTTGTATACCGTGGCAGACCATAAAGCTGATGCTGTCCAGGTGGGCGCTCTCCCGCTTGTACAGCATCACATTGTTTTCTATCACTTCCACCTGCGCGGTAACGGTTGGGTCTGTCACATTGCACACCACGCGGAATCGCCCCGGCTCTCCGCCGTAGTCAAACCATTCCTCGATGCCGCTGTCCGGCCATACGTCGCTAAGCGCCTTTTTAGTGCTCCATGCCGTGCCCATGTAGCGGCGCACCGCCATGCAGCTGCGGATAATGCTGCGCTTTACCTCCATCGGGTAGGTCGTGTCGTACCAGTCCACCTTCCAGCTCACGGCCAGCGCGTCCAGCACCATTTCCGGGCATGTGTCCAGCGCTGTGTATATCTGGCTGTCCTGCGCGTATTCCAGCAGCAGGCCGCGCATCCGCCATTCGGCGTAGGCCAAAGCCTGCGCCCACGGCTGCGCCGCCAGCGTTGCCGGTATCGCGTCTGTCAGCTTCGCTTGCCGCAGACTAATCATCTTCCAGCCCTCCGTAGTTCACGGTTTCGCTGTCGCACCGTGCAATGACCGCCGCGCTTACCACGGTATCCGCCGGGGCTTTCAGTTTCACCCTCTTGGCCCCAGCACCGCGCACAGCGGCAATCAGCTCCGTCGGGTTAATATCCCGGCCAAGTTTGCGCTGCCATGCCTTGTAGCTTGCCACTGCGGCGCTCACGGCTTCCTGTATGGCGGCCACGTTGTTGCGGTCACTGCTGGCAATGTAGTATGTCAGGTCAATGCCGTACCCGATCTCCGCCGGTGCCTTGCACACCACCTTGTCGGTCAGCGGGCGCTTCACCTTGTCCTCGTCGGCAAAGTATGCCTGCATCTCTTTCAGCTCGGTGCTCGTCGGCAGTCTGCCGTCATCGCCCAGCAAAAAGTAAATGTCCACCTCGCACGGCTCCGGGCTGTCGATCTTCACATCCGCCACATCGTTGCGCCACGCCTTGGCGTAGTACACATAAGCGTCCGCAGGCCCCGCGCAGCTGAACACAGAAGGTGCCAAAAACACCCGCTCGCTCAACGCATCGTCGTCCTCCGTGTCGGTTCCGCCGTGGCTTGCCTCAATGTTCGTCACGCTCTCCATGTAGGGGATCGGGTCAACCAGCGTGTTGATTGCGCCGGCTTCGATCCCGTTGCTCTCGGCTCCCGCCTCCTGCGCCTGCGCCAGCACATCCGCTGTCAGCTCTCCGGCCTTCACCTCGGCATAGTCCAGCGTATTAAAGTACAGGCTGTTTTCGGTGCGCACCCGCGTACCGGCTGGTATGCCCACAGCGTTGTTTCTCGTGTCCGCCAGCGTAAAACGAAGCGTCACCGTCGCTCTGTCGGCAGGCTTGCGCACAACGCCCAGGTTCGCCGCCAGCTGGTCCAGATAGTCGCCATAGCTCGTTGCCAGCAGCTCACCGTTGCCCTTGTCCTGTATGTACTGCAATGTCTGCTCGCCCAGCATGGCAATGGAATATTGCAGCAGCTTTTCCGGCGCGGCGTCTCCCAGCACCGGGGCTGTGCCGGTCAGCTCCTTGTACTTCTCGTTGTACCAGTCGCTTACCATCTGCTTCACTTCGTCCAACGTCAGGTAGCCGATAAAGCTCACTTCCGGCGCGTTCGCCAGTTCTGCGATCTTAGACAATTTCTACCACCACCTTCGGTATCAAGATTCCCTCGGCTAAATTGCTTTCGTTCCAGTCCACCCGCAGTACCCGTGCCCTCGGCTCATACCGCGCTGTTTTCGCCACAAACTCGGCGGCCATCAACGCTTTGGCGCTGCTCATGGGCAGTCCCAGCGGTTCCCGGTCTATGCCAAAATCCCGGTCAAGCGCCTGCTCTCCCGGGTGTGCGCTGTACAGCATCTTCAAGCACCGCTGCACATCGGCGGCGGTGCTGTCGTCGGCCCGGCCCGCCTGCAAAATGATCTCTGTACTTTCGGTGTCGATCATAAGTATTCCTCCAGCTCCACGCTCACCTTGCACTCGATCAGCGCCCCGCCGTGCAGCACCGCGCCCCACTCGTCGCTAAGGCTCGTGATCTTAAACGGGTTGTCCGCCATCGGCTGGCCGCCCAGCACAAAGTAGTAGGCGTTGGCGCTCTCCGCCATCTGCTGCAACTGGTTCAGCGTCCGGCGCGGCGGCACGCCGTCCTGCGCCCGCAAGGTCATGTCAAACTTGTAGGTCTTACATTTCGGCCCCACCCACTCGCTGCGCACTTTACCGTGCACAACGTCATGGCTGCCCCAATCGCTCCCGCTCGTGCCACTGATCCCCGTCGGCGTCAACACCCGGTTGCTGCTCACGCTGAACACAACATTCCCCAGTGTCCCGATCATCCTGCCACCTCCTTACTTCTCCGGCTCGCCCTGTCCGCCGTCCTTGTGCTTGTGGTGTACAAGGCTTATGCCGTCCACCTTCACATCTCCGGCGGCACCATCCACCGTCACATTCGGCGCACTCACGCTCACATCGCCGCCGCTGCTTATCGTGATGGTCGCACCGCCCACGGTCAGTGTCACATTGCCGTTTACGGTCTGGGTCACATCGCCCTCAATGCTCTGCGTCACATTTCCCGTCAGGGTTTGCGTTGTGTCGCCTGTCACTTCCTGCGTTATGTCCCCGGTCACTGTATGCTTTACATCGCCGGTCACTTCGCGCTCAACGTTCGCTTCCACCGTCACCTTCCAATCTGCGCTTACCTTTTCGGTCAGCTTCGCATTGTAGTACCGCTGGATCACGCCGTTATAGCTTTCCGTGTCCGCTCCGTCCACCTTCAACCGCCGGGCCGCAAGGCATTTTTCAAAGTAGGCTCCCGTGATCTCCACGGTTCCTTTGCCGCCCACCGTCATGGTGTAGTCTGTGCCGCACTCCACGTTGTACATCGTGCCCGCTGTCACGCTGGCATACGTCGTTGCTTGCAGGTCCACCGCCGCACCGGCGGTTATTCCCACGCCGCTGGCCGCTGTAATGCCCACGCTGGCCCCGGTGCTGCGCAGCGTCATAGCGCCGCCGCTCCTGGCCGTGTAAGCTCCCTTGCACTCGTCATAGATCACGCCGTTTGAATTGCGCCCGGTCTTTGTTCTGCAATACTGCGTGTACTCGCCGGTGTTGGCGTCGTACCGCTCGTAGCTGTCTCCGTTCACCCGGCCATATTCCTTGCGGTACAATCCCTTGTACCCCTCGGCAGGCTTGTTGCTTGCATTCCAGACCGTTCCCAGTGTTGCACCCGCCACGGTGCCGTTGCCGTTCATCGTACAGCTCACCGTCTGCCCAATCTCCGGCATTTTGTATTCGCCGTTCGATTGCGCATTGATGGTGCAGCTCACGCTTGAGCGGTCCGCAAACACCACCTCGTAGGTACCGCGCTTGTAGTCGATGCTGCTCACGCGGCCCGTCCGTACCTGCGGTGCCGTTGCCATCCTGCATCACCTCACTTGATATAGCTTGCGTCCACCCAGCCCGTTACGTTCTTGCCCATAGGCATCTTGCCGCACCGGTCCTTTGTGTTCGTTATGCGGTAGCGTCCCGCCACAAGTGTTCCGTCATACAGGTAATAAGTTCCGCTCACCGTTGTTGTCTTTGTTTTCACAGTGCTTGTGTAGTACAGCGGGCAGTTTTTAAGGCTCACGGCGCGTCCGCCGGTTCCTGCTGTCGTTCCCGCACTGGCCGCTGCCGTTGTGCTGGCGGCACTTGCCGCAGGCTTCGTCGTCTTGTAGGTGCTGTCGTACTTCGTGGCCTTTTCGCTGGCGCTCTTTTCGTGTATCTGGATGCTGCCGCCCACCTGCCACGCATAAAACGGGTCGTCAATGCCGCTGGCTTCTACCTTGGTAACAAAGCCGTTGCGGTCAATCGTCCGCGTCGTCTTGTCCACAAAATACTTGCCGTCTATCTTCGGCCCAAATCCCTCGATCTGCACGTTGTTCCCGGCAAAGATGATAAAGTTGCCGCCAATGGTAAAGCTGATCTTCCGGCTGCCGTGGTTGGCATCGTTCAGCGCTGCCACCAGTTGCGCCGCGGCATCCGCCACGCTGCTCGCATACTGGTTCAGGCTCTTGGTGCGTTTTCCGCCGCCCACGCTTGCCGTAATGTCTATGTCCTTGTCCTGGTCGGTGTAGGCGAACGTGCCGCCGGTGTAGGTCCCGGCCAGCGTCTCTGTGTAGGTAAAGCTGCCCGGCTTCATGGCCGTGCGCGGCACATCCTGCACCGCCCGCTTTCCCTTGTACCGTTCGCGGTCATAAACCCACAGCTTGTTTGCGTACACCTTCAGCACAAGTCCATAGTCCTTGCACAGCTTTTGGTAAAACTCGCTGTCGCTTTCGTTCTGCTCGCGCTTTTCAATGTCGTGGTCGTCCCCGTCATAGGCAAACCCCAGCCCGTACCGCCCGGCAATCGTCGCGCCGATGTGCTGTATGCTGGTATTCTTCCATATATCAGTCCGTTCCTGCTCGCTGAAATCCGTCTGTGCAGGCTTGCTCACGCCGCCCAAAGACAGCCTTCCCGGCGCGTCGCCGTACTGCACATCGTCCAGTATGAACAGGCCACAGTCCATATCCCAGCGGTCATTTTCAAGGTTCCAGTCAAGCCCCGTCACCTTCGGGTGCAGCGTTGCGCCCTGCTGCGGCCACCAGCTGTTCAGCCATTTTTCGTCCCGTGCGTTTACCTCAATGTCAATGCTGTCGCAGGTATCGCTTGCGCAGTCCGTGTAGGTCAGGCTCTCCACATCCGGCCCGATCTCGTCGCTCACCGGCGTGCTGTTGTACCAAAGGCTGATCTCTGTGCGCCTTGCCTTTACGCTCGTCGCCATAGCTTATCCCTCAAATTTCCACGGCGGCAAAAAGCCGCTCTTTTCCTCCGGCAGGGCAGGGGTGGAAAGCTCCACCCCTGCATCAAAGCGGAAAACGTTGATCTTCGTTGGATTCTGCTGCATCAGGTAGTCGGCATACCGCTCCGCGCCGTATACCGTCTTGGCAATGCTGTCCCATGTGTCGCCGCTGATCGTCGTATAGCTCACACTCTCCGCCTCCTTACCTTGCGTAGGCCGTGCGCTGCTGCTTGCGCATCATCTCGTTGAACCACTGTTCAAACTGGTCCTTCGCGTCCGTCATGGCGGTCATCATCACATTGTAGTCGGCATTGCCCTGTATCGTGATGTTCGGGGCAAACGTAAAGCTGCCGCCGCCCACCGCCGTGGTTCCGCCGGGGGCAGGGGAGCCGCCGCCAATGTCGGCCACCTCCACGCGGTCCGTCGTCAGACTTCCCGCGCCGGCCACGCTGGCCGCCTGCACCGGGTCAACGCCCAGCATTTGACCGGCCTTCTGCCAATTCGCAATGTTGGCACTGCGCACGCTCGGGTCAAAGCTGATTACCGCCTCCGTGCCCGCCTCACCGGCAATGCTCACGCCGTTGGTAAAGCCGCCCTTTGCCAGCATGGGTATCTCGTTCAGGTGCAGGCTGAATGTTCCGCCTCCGCCGGGCAGCCAGTCCGGGATTGTAACGCCACCGCCCACAATGGAGTTGATGCCGCGGATCGCGCCGTTGATCACGCCGATCACCGCATTGATGGGAATCTTGCACAGCTCCACCAGCGCATCAAAGGCGTTGCCAAAAATCTGCTTCACGCCCTCCCACGCCTGCGACCAGTTTCCGGTAAATACGCCCGTGATAAACTGGATCAGGCCGTCAAAGACTCCCTGCAAGCTCGTAACCACGTTGGAGATGTTCGCAAAAATCTGCGATACCGCCGCAATGATGGGCGGTGCCACCGTTGCCACCACATTGACCAGCACCATCACAATGTTTTCAATAACAGGTAGGATCGTCTGAATCGCGTTTCCGATCAGCGTTGCCACATTCATCACCGCCGTGCCGATGTTCGTCACCAGCGGCCCGATCTGTGGCGCTATCGCGTTAAAGGCGTTCAGCAATCCCGGCAGCAGCGTTGTGCTCACCCAGCCAAACACCTGCTCAAACATCGGCTTTACGGTCTGCGTGCCAAAGTTCACGATCTGCTGGAACACGCCGATCACACTCTGCCCAATGCTTACGATGTTGTCAAAGCCCGTTCCCGCGTTCTCGCCGAACATCCCCACAATCGCCGTGCGCACGCTCGCCAGATTCTCCGGGCTGAATATCCCAACGATTCTGTCCTTCACCGTCGTTATGGTATTCAAAAATCCGTCAAACACCGCAACGCCGTTCTCGCCAAACACATTTCCAATGATTCCGCGTATATCGTCCAAGTGGTCGCCCAGTATGCTCACCGCCGCCACAATAGACCCGATCACTGCCACCACCGGCAGCGCCGCCGAGGCGATCCCGCCGAACGCACTGGCAAACGGGGCCACTGCCTGTACAAGTCCCGCTGCGCCGTTTGTTATCATTCCGCCAGCGCCGCCAAGCATCTGCTTTCCGGCAGCGGCCAGTGCTGCGCCTGTGCCTTGTCCGGGGTTTGCAGGTGCTCCCGGCAAGCCCACCGCCGCGTTGATGAACTGGCCTATCCCGTTCACGCCCGCAATTATTCCGTTGGCCGCTCCTTGTGATGCCTGCCACTGCGCACCCATGAATCCTTTTGCGCTCGTGCCTACGCCGCCAAGGTAGTTTCCTACGCCGCCTGCCACAGTCCCCACAGTTCCCGTCACTTTCTGTACAATCGGGTTCTGCGCAATAGACTGCCGCATCGTCGGCATGTAGTTCAAAAGCCCCGGCGTCATAGCCGCCTGCTGCAAAAGCTCCGCGTTGTTTCCTCCGGCGATTTTGTTTTTCAGCAAGGCCCATAGTGTGCCTGCGCCTGCTCCTTTCGTGTTTCCCGTCGCTGTCACAAAGTTTTGCGCGTTCGTCATTGCGCTTCCCGCGTTCGCCACGCCGCCCGTGATCCGGCCCAGCAGCGCCGATCCGATGCTCTGCTTGCCGTTGCCCGTCGGGTTCCCGGCCACAGCATTTATTGCGCCGCCCAGCATCCCGGCTCCGCCCTTCACCACACCGCCCACGCCCCGCGCGGCCATTTCGGCCTGCGGTGCAATGCTCATGGCGGCAAAGGCTCCGGCCACTCCGGCCAGTATCTTTGCTACCTTCTCGCCGTTCTGGTTCAAGTAGTCAAGCCCCTGCTGAATGTAGGGCATAGCGCTTTGCAGGGCATCGCCCAGCACCGTCACGCCTTTCGTCGCAACATCGGCCAGCGTGCTTGCCAGCGTTTGCAGCTGCGGCAGGTTGTGCCGGATTCCGTTCATCACATCAATGGCAAGTAGGCTGAACTGCTTTTTTACCGGCAAAAACTCATCACCGATGTCCTGCATCAACGCCGTTTTTGCGTTTGCCATCATAGCGCCAATGCTTTTGCTTGTACTCGCGTTGATGATGAACTCGCGCTCCATGCTGCCCATGTATTTTCCCGGGTCCTGCACTTCGCCCAGCGTCTTGTCCAGCAAGTCAAGGTTGCTTGTTATTTTCGCGCCGCCCTCAATGGCCCATTGGTTAAACAGCGTATTTAGCGTTGCAACCTTCTTGTCCTTCGGCAGTGCGTTTATAGCGGCAAACACCTGCCGCAGCGTGCCCGTACCGTCCTCCTGCATGGATGCAGCAACATCTTCCGCATCAAATCCCAGCGCAGCCCACGCTTCCTTTTGCTTCTTCGTGGCGCTCGAACCCTTGCTTATGTTCGTGTAAATGCGGGAAACCGTCGTGCCTACTCTCTCGTCGGCAACGCCGCTTGCCTGCATAGCCGTTACAATGGCCGCCGTCACCTCCGGGGCAACGCCCGCCATCTGGCCGATGGATGCCGACTGGTTCACGCTGTTTGCGATTGCCGCAGCTGTCGTTGCGTTATTAGCGCCCAGATAGTTTATCTGGTTCATCAGCCGCATAACGTCGTCGTGGTCGTAGTGTACCGCGTTGCCGTTCTCGTCCGTAACGGCCCGCCCGTTCGCGTCCGTCTTGGTAAACGCCTGTTCCCACTTCGCCATGTACTCGCCCGCGGTCTGGTCGTCCAAGTCCATGGCCGTGGCAGCTTTTGCGGTATCGCGCAGCAGGCTTGTGTTTAACTGCTCGTCAACGCCCTTTCCGCTCTGGCCCAGTGCGGCGCTTATGGTCGTCAGGTTTTCGGTGTCGCGCGGTATCTCTGTGCTAAGGTCTTGAATATACCGCGCCAGCTCGTCGCGGTTCTGCTTGAACGTCTTGCCGTTCTCGGTCATTGCGTCGCTCACATTGCCCATGCTGTCGGCCAGCCCGTCCACATAGCGGATCACAGGTGCCATCTGGCTTTCAAACTTTTCGGCTTCCGTCGTGCAGTCCGCAATGCCCTTAGCGGCCACAACCAGCCCCGCGGCCATCACGCCCAGCCCAACCTTTCCCGCGGTTCCCAGTACGCCGCTCAACGTGCTTACCTGCTTCTGCGCCTGGCTGATCGCCGCCTGTAAGCTCGGGTCAACCTTGCCCGCGATCCTGATCGCAAGCTCTAATTCCGTAGTTTTTGCCATTCTGCCGCCACCTCATTGTTGATCTCTATAAAATCCCGTACCGGCAGTTTCAAGTAAAACTCAATGCTCGTCATCGTGGCCCCGGCAAGGCGCACCGCGCATTTGCGCAGTCCCTTGCCGCCGCCCTTTACTCGAAAAAACGGTTGCTGTTCATTGCGTTCTTGATGTGCGTCGCTTCCGCAATGGGCATCCCGGTAAAGAACTCCTTGTCCATGCCGCTGGCGCGTGCCGCCATAAGGCAGCAGTACAGGTAGTCCAGCGCCGGTTCTGCGGCCACATGGCCCGCAGCGGCAAGCTCGTTCTCCGCATGGGCCATATCCAGCACAGTCAACTCCGCTGCGCCGCTCATGTCCACTTCCTTGTAGGTCTTGCCCTTGTAGGTGTACGGCGCTTTCAGCTTCAGCACCGTGCCTTTGTCCTCGTCGGCGTCGCTCGTCATAAACTCGGTAAAGGCACCGCGCACCTTGCGGGCCGTGCCCACCGGCAGCAGTTCAAAAAATTCAATGGGCAGTCCCGCCGCCTTGGCGCACAGTCTTGCAATGTAGGCCGTGCTTCTCTCCGGCAGGATCACCGCGCCCGGCTGGCCCGTCAGTGCCAGCTGTGCGTCAATGGCATCCTGCACCGTCAGCTTGTCAAGGCCGCTCAAGTCAATTTCGCCGTACTCCGTGCCCTCAAACACATAGGGCTTTGCCAGCTTGATAATGTCCATCGTCTTGTCCTTTCTGCTCAAAAAAGCCGCCCATCTCTGGGTGGCCCTGCCTGTTTTACTATAACCACCCTGCGCACCTCACGCAGGGCACCTAAACCCACCCACGCAAAGCCCCAAGCCTTCCCCCTCGGGGGGAAGGTGGCCCCGCAGGGCCGGATGAGGGGCAACCTCTCCTTTACCCGCCGTTCGCCCCGTCGGGCATCAGGTCAGCGCGGCAATACCGGCCAGCATATCGCTGCCGTTCACCTTGTACACGCCGTTCAGCTTGTCCACCTCAACGACCTGCTCACCATCCACCTCGATCATGTAGTAGGTCAGCTCCAGCGTGGTCTCTGCGTCCATCGCGTCGCCCTTCTTCACGGTGCCGGGGTTAAACTCCTTCACGCGCCCGCCCATCACAATGCGCAGGCCCTTAAAGGCATAGCCTCCGGTCTTGTCGTACACCTGCTGGGCCGCACGCAGCGTCAGGTTCACCGTGTTCAGCGGATTCATCAGGTCCGTTGCGCTGGAATACAGCGTGTTGAATTTCAGCTTGGTTTCCAGGCTTTCAAACTGCCCAATGGTCGGGCTGTCGATCTCGCCGCTAACGCCAACACCCTCAATGGTGCTGGTTTTCATCTTGATGCTGGGCAGCTCCACTTCGGCGGCAAGGCCGATCATCTTGTTACCGTCCTGGTAAACGTTGTAGTCGTTTACCTTTTCGGGGATGTAGTTGTTAGAAATCATCGCTCTTTACCTCCTTGCCGTCAGCCTGCCAGCGCATCAGCCAGCGCATCCGGGTCAAACTCGATCACATCGTCGATCTCCTCCGCCGGTGTAAACGGGGTCATGCTTTGGCGGAACACGATCTTGCCGTTCAGCAGGTCGGTGGTGGGGTTGTCGGCATCCATAAACGCAATGCTGTATGCAGCACAGATCCCGCGGGAAACAAAGCTGTTGCCGCGGATGTTCTCGCTGTCAACAATGCTCTCGATCAGGCGGCGGTTCATCACCTGGCCGATCTTCGGCGTGTAGGTCAGAATGAACGTGTTCGCCGCCCAGTTCATAAACCGGCGGATGTTGATCCAGCGGTCCTTAGGGTCGGTGTTGCCGGGGTAGGCGGCAGTGTTGGAACCCCAGCACCGCCAGCCGTTCAGGTTCAGGAAGGTGCCAACACCTGCGCCGTTCAGCACGTTGGCCTGCTCCTGGTCAAGATATACCTCCGTGCCGTCGGCAAGGCACGCGGTGCTGATCGCAACAGCCTTGTTGTCCACGCTCATATTGGGCACATCGTCGTTGCTGGCATCCTGATACGCCATCTCGGCGGCCACAATGGCGCTGCCGCTGTACACCTTCGTGCCAACCTTGGCGCACGGCCACACGGCGTAGCAGTTCGCGCCGTTCAGCCCGCTTGCTTCTTTCTTGGTCTTGACGTCGGTGTACACCTTGGCACCGCTCGTGCCGCTGTCCACGTCGCACACGCAGATGCAGCGGAAACTTCCGTTGATGCCCGTGGTCTTTGCCTGCAAGGCAGCGGCCACAGTGGCATCCTTGCTAAAGCCGGGTGCCAGCAGGATGCCCGGCGTCATGCCCAGCTTCGGGTAGACCTGCTGCACCACTTCAAGGCCGCTCACCTTGCCGGTGGTCGTGTCAACACTGCCCACGATGTCGGCGGCAGTAACCTTGCTGGGGTCCAGCTTCTTGCCGCTCACGGTCAGGGTGGTCGCCGTCTTGCTGCCGATCAGGGCGATCATCAGGTTGCCCTCATCGTCAAAGCTCGCAGTGTAGTCCTCACCGGCCTTCAGCACGGCAGAAGCATCGCCCTTGACGGTCAGACCGTCCTTCAGCAGGCCCTTGACCGGCACAGTGGCGATCTTGTTGTTCACCTGCACCTGCTGCTCGCTCACCGCAGCGGTGAACTTCGTGTTGGCAGGGTCCAGCACATTGATCAGCACCAGCGGCCCGCAGCCGATCACCTGAAATGCCGCGCTGATCGCCTGGCACAGGGTATAGCTGGCAAAGTCGTCGCTGTAGCCAACAGCGGCCACAGCTTCGGCATAGCTGTTCACCAGGACAGGTACGTTCACAGCAGCCGCCGGGTCGGCAACCGTGTTCACGGGGGCAGTGCCGACCACCACCTGCAAGCCCGCATTGCCGGTCACAGGGGCGGTCAGGCTCGTTGCGTTCTCACTCACGTAAACGCCATGTTTGTAAGCCATCTTTGTTTCCTCCTTACAGTTCGTTCAAAATCGTTTTGTACAGGGTCGCTTGCGGCGAACCCTTGGTGTTCAGTCCTGCGCGGGTCGCGGCAAACTCGCTCAGCGGCACGCACAAGCTCTGTGCCGCCGGGTGCTTTGCCAAAAACTTTACCAGCGCGTCCGGCAGTCTGCCGTGGTACACGGTGTACTGCTTGGCAATCCCGCGCACGCTCGGCCCGCAGTACACAATCACTTCCGGCTTCTGCGCCGTCTGTTTCTCTTTCTTCTCGGCCATCTTCGGCCTCCTTTCACTCTTTGCCTTCCCCCGTGGGGGAAGGTGGCCCCGCAGGGCCGGATGAGGGGCAGGTCTCCCATTGCATCCCGTTCCCGGTCTGCTCCTTGCCTCCTCCGCCGCAGCGGGAGCGGTGCCGTCACACAAGCTCGTTGTAGGTCGGCTCCGGCACCGGCACCGGCACGCTCACGAAAAAGCTCACCGCGCCAAAATAGTACGGCCATGTATCGTCCATCTGTAGGGCATCCTCAATGTTCTTTTCATGCCCCAGCAGCACGGTAAACGCGCCGCCAAAATGCGGTTTCTGGCAAAGCCACTGCTCGATTGTCTCCAAAATGTTCTGCACATCCCGGAACCCCTCGCGCTGTTTCCCCTCGTCATAGCTGCATACCGTCAGCGTCACGCTTACCGCCTTCGGGCTGTTCATGTCGTATATCTTGCCGCCCTCGATCAGCACCACAATGTAGGGGCTTGCCGCCGCGTCCGTGTCGGCATCTCTGTCAAGGCCCGTGTCCAGCGGCAGTGTCTGCTTAAAGATATTCAGCTCCTTCAAGCCCTCCTGCCCGTTGAACACCCTGCCCGCAAACAACTCCTTCAGCGCCTCGCAAAGTGCGTCCTGCATCATAGCGGTGGTATATCCTGCGATCTTATCCTTCCGCATCGTTCATCACCCCTTTGCTGCCTTTGCAATCACCTTTGCGATCTGCTTCTCCAATCGTGCGTTCAGCGTGTTTTCAGCGTACACATGCACGTCCTCTTTCTCCCACACAGTATGGTGCTGTGCCGTGCCGGAAGGGGAGCTGTAGGTCTGCGTCGTCTCCACAACGCCGCTCTTGCTGCGCCAGCGCGGTGCGCCGCTCTTGGTCGTCGTCTCTCTGCTTGCCGCACCAATGTGCCGCTGGATCATGCCCACATGCCCGCTTTTGAACTCCGCCAAAAAGCCCTTGCTTCCTTGCCCGAAGGTTACGCCGTTCCTCTCAATCGGGCCGCCGCCCAGGTCATGCAGGCCGCCGCTTCTCAAAACGCGCGCCTTAAACACCGTCGGTCCCGTCTGCCAGCTCAAACCGGGGTGCGGCACCGTTACCCTGTGCTGGAAGTACGCAAGGTCAGCCCGCGCACCGTTGATGCCGCCGATCCACAGCACAGCCGCCGGGTCAGCATTTGTGGCTTTCACCTTCTGTTTCAGGCCCTTGGCGCGTTCCTTGCCTTTTGCCGTCAGCGCATAGCGTTTCAGCACGCGCCGCAGCATCTCCTTGCGTGTCTCTCTCGCCGTGGCGTTCACCGCCACTTTGATGACCGCCGGGGTTTTCCGGCGCAATTCTCCCAACCGCTGGCTTACTTCCTCGGCGTTCACGCCAATGGTCGTTGTGCCCGCGTCGTACCAGGTAAAATCGCTCATTGCCGTACCCTCACAAGCTCCACGCTGTACACGCCGCTTTCCTCGTCCACGTTGCCTACCAGATACTTCTTCCCGTCCACGATCATCGGGCTGCTCACCTTTGGCCGTCCGCCCAGCTCCCTGCATTTCACAAACAGCTTGGCATCCGCCTTGTACAGCCCTTGGTCAAAGCTCTGCTTCGCACCACCCTCCCAGTGGGCACTACGGTCCATCAGGGTGTTTTCGTCCAGCACGGCCAGCAGCGTTTTCCCGTTGATCGTATGCTCGTCGGCAAACTCGTCCGCGTTAAAAAACACGTCGTCAATGTCCGCCGCCGCGCAGTCCTTGAACGTCAGCATCTTTTCTTCCGGCTCGGTGCCCGGCCCGTAATCCTGCTCTAAATCCATCCCAACCATCCCTTCACCCGGCCATAACTCCGCGTCCGCCACATTCCGTGCGGTGCCCTGTTTCCGCCGTTCTCGTCTCTCCCTGCCTCCTCCGCCGCAGCGGGGGAGGGAGTTCTCATCCCTAAACCTTCCCCCTTAGGGGAAAGGTGCCGCCCGCAGGCGGCGGATGGGGGCAGCTTCTCCCCATGCCTTCCCCCTTGGGGGAAGGTGGCCCCGCAGGGCCGGATGAGGGGCAGCCTTGCCCGGTCTCCCGTTTTCCTTACAGCACCGTCGCCGCCAGCCAGCTGTCGATCTTGTCGGGGATCAGCAGCGGGTGGGTCTGCAACTCGATAAAGCGGCGGTCCGGGCGGTGCTCCACATAGGTGCACAGCAGGCGGTCCGTCTCGGCTTCGTGCCATGCCCCGGCGTCGTCCAGATAGGTGCACAGGCCGTAGGCACGCATAAAGCTCGCAGCACTCGGGATCATCAGCACCACATTGTCGGGGATCAGCGGCTTGGTCTCGCCCGTCTCGTCATCCAGATAGACCTCATCGTAGCCGTAGATGTCCACACCGGGCAGGTTCAGGTGGCCGTAGTAAGTAAGGCCGCCCTCCATTTCCTCGGGCTTGATCGCGCCGATCTCAATGCGGCGGTTGTCCAGCAGGTTCTTGATGGTGGCATCCGCCAAAAAGGCGTCAGCGGCAGCCTTGCCCATGATCACCATGTTGGCGTTGGCAAAGCCGTTGCGGCTTACCTGCTGCTTCCAGTCCTTCAGGTTTCCCCAGATGTCGGCAGCGGAAGCGCCCCACTTCTTGGTGCTCGCCAGCGTGATCTTGTTCGTCAGCCCAAAGTCGATCACCTCGTCAACGCCCTTGCCCTTCACCTTCAGCTGGCCGGTGGTAAGTACCTGCGCGGCCATCCACTCCTCGCGGCGGGTGGTCATGTCGTTCAGCTGGTTGTATTCCTCGATCAGCTTTTCGGCAGCGCGGTCCGCCGGGGTCTTGCCGCTGTACATATCCTCGCCGGGCAGGCGCTTCAACAGCTGGTCTGCGGTGCTGATCGTGGCGGGGTTGATCAGGGGCGGGGCATAGCTCTTGGTCTCGTAGCCCGCAGCCTGCACGATCTCGCCGCCAACCATCGGGTGGATAAAGGCAGCCATCTTGCGGTTGCCCTTCACAATGTCAATGTCAACCCGCTCGGTGGGGAAGGTCTTGACGTTGGTAAAGAAACGGTCACGCAAAAAAGTGCGGACCGGCGGGGTGGTTTTCACAACCTCGGCAAGCGTGCGCGGGGTGTACAGATCAACCATGTTAGGCATATCTCATTCCTCCTCTTTTCACTTCAGGAAAATGCCAATGTTGCGCAGTGCGATCTCCACATCTGCGGCCTTGGCGTGTTCAGGCAGCACCAGTGCATCGGCAAAAAATTCGCCGGTCAGGTACACAACGGCATCTTTGCCGTTGGCGGCATCGTCAGCCACAATGCCGTACATACCGTCAGTGGCAACGGTATAGGGGTCAGCGCTGCCGGTAACGGTGGGCTGCTTCAGCTTGCCGTCGGCAAGGCATACCACCATGCCGCGGGTCAGCGCGGCACCGGCCGCCTTAACGGCAGTCGTAATGCGAATGTCCGTACCTGCGATCAGGTACTCCGGCTTCGTGCTAAAGGTCTGCACAGCAAGGTCCATAGCCATAGTTCTTCCTCCTTACTTCACGTTGTTGGCGCGGCGGATGCAGGCGATTGCGCTGTCCTCGCCGCTGTTCTTGGGTTTGCCCGCGGGCTCTTCCTGCTTCACGCCGTTCACGCCGCTCTTTGCCGCGTCGTCCTCGGCATCAGCCATGTGCTTTGCGCCGGCGGCCTTCTGGGCCTTCATGCAGGCGATAGCATAGGCAGCGGCGTCCTGCGGCTTGTCGCCAAATTTGGCGTCGTAAGCGGTCTGCTCGTCGCCGGGTGCCGTCATGTCCTCGATGTCCTTGATGCGGGCACGCTCGGCGGTTGCGGCGCTCTGTGCTGCCGCATTCTCGATCTGCTTCACCAGGTCGGGGTATGCGGTGCGCAGGGCGTCCACGGTGGTAATGGCCGGTGCAGCAGGTGCGCCGGTGGTCTTGTTCTCTGCCATTTTGGGTTCCTCCTTGTTTTCCGGCGCATCCGCCGGGTTTTTTGTATTAGAAAAGCGCCGCTGCTTGCGCAGGGCGCTTTTCACATAGTCAGGGGCTTCGTTCATGCAAAGCCCGGTGTACACGCTGTTTACAAACAGCGCACCGGCCCGGTTCTCGATCAGGGCCGGTTCGGCATCCTCGTCCACCTCGTCAATAAAGCCATTCTCCTTGGCTTCGTTGGCGGTAAACCAGCTTGTGTCCTCCATCCATCCGGTCAGCACATCCATGTCCTGCCCTGTCTTTTTGGCATACAGCTGCAAAATGCTGTCCTTCACGGCCTTCAACTCGTTCAGGTACGCTTGCAGGTCGTTCTCGTCGCAGGCATCCCACAGGCACACGCTCGGCAGGTGGATCATGTACAGCGCGTCGCTGTTCGCCACCGTCCTTTTGCAGTGCGCCGCAATGATCGTGGCTGCACTCGCACAAAGCCCGTCAATGCGGCACACCGTCTCGGTGCCCGCCTTGTTCAGGCTGTCGATCTGTGCGCCGATTGCCTGCGCCGCAAACACATCGCCGCCGCCGCTGTTGATCCGCACGGTCAGCGTGTCAATGCTGCCAAGTCCCTTGATGTCATCAACAAACTGCTGCGGGGTGATCTCGTCTCCCCACCAGCTGTTGTCGCTGATCGTGCCGTACAGGATCAGCTCTGCTTCGTTACCGGCAAGGTTCTTTACCTGCCAAAAGTGATTACCGGCCCGCCGGGTCAGTTTGTTTTGTTTCTTTGCTGCCAATCTTGTCCACCTCCGCTTTTTGCTCCGCTTCGATCTTCCGCTGCCGGATGTTGGCGGTGTAGCTTCCGCCCGTCATCTGTGCGGTTTCCTGTTCAGCCGTGCTTATGCCCAGCGCAATGCGCTTTTCGGCGGCGATCACTTCCTGTATGGGGTTCAGGTTCGTTCTCGCCGGGCCGTTCCACTTGCAGGCGCTGTATGCGCCGGCAACCGCCGGGTCGGTAAAATAGCCCGGCGCTTTCACGCGCCCGCGGCTCACCGCTTCATCAAGCCACATTTCGTAGATCGGCTGGCAGAACTTGTCCGCAAACCAACTGCGTTGCATCTCGCAGGTGCGCCAGAACTCATTCAGTGCACCGCGGGCCGCGCTGTAACTCGTGCTGAAATTCTTTTCCAGCACTTCAATGGGGATTTCCAGCGCTTCGCTGATTTCCTTTGTTACAGCCCGGTAAAATGCTTCAAAGTTTGCGTTCGGCCTACTCGGCTTTGTTTCGTTCATTTTCTCGCCGGGGGCCAGGTCCACCACCGCGCCCGGGGCAAGCTCAATGCTTGTCGGGTCTGCTGCGTCTATCAGCTGGTCCTCCGGGATCATCTCACCCAGCGGCGGTGCTTCTCCGGCAGCTTCTTTTTCGATAAAGATCGTGTACGCCGCCGTGATGACCGCTGCGTTCAGCTCGGCGTCGCTGTACCGTCCCAACTGCTTCAGGCTTTCCAGCACCGGGGCCAGCACCGGCACGCCGCGCACCTGCCCGGCTCGTTCCCGCTGCATAATGTGCAAAACATTCCGCCGCCCCGTCCTGTCTCCGCGGGCCTGCACCCGCGTCCAAGTCGTTGCGCCGTCCTGCATCTCTGCCGCCAGCGGGTGCCTGCTGCATATCCAGTAGGCCACCACCTTGCCGCGCTCGTCTGTCTCCACGCCCTGCACGATCCTGTGCACGCTGTACCCGTCAATGGTCGTTGGCGTCAGCACATCCATCAGGTTCGGGCTGCATACTCTGTCAGCTTCGATCAGCCGTACCCGCAAGCTGTACGGCATCCCCGGTGCGTCCTCGGTTTGCAGCAGGGCAAAGGCGTCGCCGTTCATCTGGGCGGATAAGTAGGCCAGCTGTTGCAGCTGGTAAAAGTTGTCCAGCCCGTCCGCGTCGCACATCTGGCTTTTTGCCCACAGGTTCCATTCGCGCACAATGTTTGCCTGCAATTCGGCGATCCTGTCCACGTCCATGCGCAGGTATTCACCGTCCAGCTGCGGGGTAGGGGTCAGGCCCGCCGCCACCGTGTTGGTGCGCAGGGTTTTCAGCGCCGCCGTGGCCGTCGGTACGCCCATGTAGGCATCCCGGCTCCGCTGACGCAGCGTGTCTATGTTGTCCTCAATGTCCCGCTTGGCATCGCCGCCGTAGTACATCCATCCGCGCAGCGACTTCTTCTGCCGGTTCGCGCCGTAGTTGCTGTACCCGGTGTTCTGTGCCCGGCGCACCGCCGTCAGCGTCGGCGCAGTGGTACGGCGCACCGCTCTCACTTTTGCTTTCATAGCCGCCCCTCCTTACAGATCCCGGTACACAAAGTGGTAGGTACGGTTTCTCCCGTGGTTCTGCTCCACGGCCTCTGCCTGCTCCACCTTGTTGTTCCAGTAGTCGATCTGCTTTCGCACGCTGGCAAGGTCCGCCCGCGTCAGCATCCGGCTGCCGATCTGGTAGCTCTGCCCGGTTGCGATCTGCGCTTCCGCTTCAAGCCATATATCCAGGTGCCGCTGCGCTTCTTTCTTCGTGATTCCCGCCATAGCTTAAATACCTCCGCTTACCTGTCTGCGCCCCGTGCGCCGCACGGCACGCTGCCCCTCGGCTGCCACAGGGCTGCTTTCCAGCACCGGGTTTGTAATTTCCAGCGCCGCCGTGGCGTAGTTCCGCAGGTCCAGCGGCTCGTTGCGCTTGTAGTCGCCCTTCAGCTCCCATGCGATCACAGCCCGCCCCTTGCGGTAGCGCACCACCATCTTTTCCGCTGTCAGCCCGCGGAAGTAGTTGTAGTCATATCCCGCCGCTTCTCCCTGCGGGAAGTGGCAGTAGTTCGGCCCCGGCATCTTCACCTTCAACCGCTGGTACAAAATGCCCTTGCCGGTGTCAACGCCAATCGTAAACAGCGGCGCTTTCACGCGGTTGTTCTTCGTTGGGTTTTTCAGGTAGGGCACATCCGTACCGCCGCGGCCTTTAATGGCAAATATGCGCCTGTGCCACCTGTCCTTGCAGAACCGCAGCACCTCATCGGGGAAGTGCCCGCCGCTGTCCATGCAGGTCGCTATGATCTTCATCGGCGTACCGTCCGCCTTGTACCACGTTCTGTTCAAAAACTCGTCAAGGTCTTTCCACACCGTATCCTTCAAAAGGTCCCCGTAAATCTTCTGGTAGCGTATGCCCCAGCTTTCCTTTCCGGCTCCCCAGCCCACGACCTCCACTTCAAAGCGGTCATCCTGCGTATCTACTCCGGCAGTCAGCACTACCACACCGTCCGGCACATCCGCCTTGTAGGCTTCGCGCCGCCCGTACAGGTCTGCTTCCTCCACGGTTTCGCCCTGTTCTGTCCACGTCTCGCCCAGCTCTGTGTTCACCCATGTTTTCATCAGCTCCGGGTCTCCTGCGTTCAGCTGTTCTTTTGCTTTCAAGAACTTCTCTACCACTTCATCCCAGCTGCAAAAGCTCGAGCACAGCGTTGTCAGGTGGAATCCCCGCGCCGCTTCGCCGGGGCATTTTGCCACCCACTTGCCGCGGATCATCTGTTTTTTCCAGTGCGTCTCGCTGTCGGCCACGCCGCACCGTTCGCAAACGTACTGTGGGTCCTTCGGGTTCCCCGGGTCAAATTTCAGGTTCGCCCACACAAGCGGTTGGTAGTGTCCGCAGCTTGGGCAGGGGATTTGGAACTCCTCCTGCGTGCTGTGTTCAAACTCCACCTTGATCCGGCTCGTCTGTTCCAGCGTAGGGGTGCTCACAAACACCTGCTTTTTATCCCAAAAGGTCGTCTGCCGCTTCTCGGCAAGCGATAGCGGGTCGCCCTCGGTTCCGGCGCTGGCCGGGTATCGGTCTATCTCGTCCGCCAGCAGCACCTTGATGGGTCGGCTCGCAAGGCTGGCCGGGCTGTTAGCGCCAACTATGACCAAATACCCGCCGGGGTAGTTTTTCAGCAAGATTGTGTTGCCGCTCATCCGGCTACGGTTATCCACCAGTCCGCGCAGGCAGGGTGTGTCGCGCAGCATCGGGCTTAGTTTCTCCTTGCTGAATCCCTGTCCCATGTCCAACGTTGGCTGCAAAACCATAATGGGGGACGGGTTATAGTTCATGTAATAACCGATGGTGTTCAGCACCAGCGCATCTGTCTTGCCGATCTGCGCACAGCTTTTCACCACCACCTTGCGCACATGCGGGTCGCTGATCGCGTCCATCATGCCGCGCTGGTAGGGGGCCTTGTCCGTGCGCCACCGTCCCGGCAGGGCACTGGCCCCCTGGCTCAACCGCCGCTCTTTATCCGCCCACTGGCTCAACGTCATGGCCGGCGGCGGTTTCAGCTTTGCCACCACCCGCGCCAGCATCGCCCTTGTCTGCGGCGGCACGGCTATGGTTTTTCTTTTTGCCATATCGCTGCAACCTCTTTGCGGCGCACCGCCCAAATGGGCAGAACACCGTACTTTCATTCACGACCTCACCAAAAGCGCAGGCACGGCACCGTTTACTCTGGTTCTTCGTCAGTTCTTCCATCGTCTGCGCCCTCCTGCTGTACGGCAAACGCTGTGTCGTAGTCGCTCAACTCGTCCAGCGCTTCATCCGTTTCTTTTTTCAGTAAGTCGTATATCTCGGCGTTGTCACTCATGCCCGCCAGCGTCTTTGCCAGCTTGGCAGGCATACTCATGACCTTTGTCCTAAAGTTCATCAGCATCGTGGTCAGCGCCTGTTCAATGTCCTCGGTTCTGTGCAAGTCTCCCTTGCGCTCGTCCAGTTCCAGCTTCGCAAGCTCCTTTTTCGTTTTCGTCAGCTCTGCCCGCTGCTGGTTCAAATCTCCCGTGTTGTTCCGCAGGTAGGCAAGGTAGGCTTGCACCGTCGGCTTCATGTCATACAGCCCCGGCTTCGCCTCCCGTATGATCCCGGCATCACGCATCTGGCGTATCCGTCTTTCCGTCAGCCCCAACCACTGGGCCACCGCCTTGCTCGTATACAGCGTCACACCGCATCACCTCGTCTCTGCCTCCACCGCCGCAGCGGGGGAGGTGGCCCCGCAGAGCCGGAGGGAGTTTCCCCGGGCCTTCCGTCAGCCGTCCTCTAAATTTTCGGCATCCCCGTCCGCCACCGTCTCCGCGTCCTCAACCTCAACCTCGCCCGTGGCCTTCATCCTCGCCAGTTCCAGCCGTTCCCGTTCCAGCTTGTACCGCCTGTCGTTTTCCTCGGCCTGCCGCAGTGCACCGGCAATCGTTGCGGCCCGCCCCTGCACCTTGTACAAGGCTTCCTGCAATTTCTGTATCCGTGCAAACGGCGTGTCCTTCATCTCCATGTCCATCATCGTGCCGTTCAGGTACAGTGTTTCTTCGTCCTCCACCTGCTCATACTCGTGGATTTTCTCAATGATTTTCTTTTCCCGCCACCGCAAAACTTTCAACTCATGCAGCAGGTTTTCCACGGCCCCCGTCGGTGTCTTGTTTAAAAAATCCTTGTCCGCTTCCGGCAGGGCATCAAAAAAGACGGCGCTGTACGCTCCGTCCTTCTCGGCGTTCTTGTTTCCCGTCGGCGCGCCGCCGCCCTTATTGCCCTTTGCGTTTTTCTTTTTCTTGCTGTTTGTGTTTCCCGGCTGCCCGCCGCGCTTTCTCGGCACGTCCTTTTCCCAGCCGTCCTTTACCTTCCACCGGCGCAAGCTCTCATAGTTCGCGCCCATCTCCCCGGCAAATTCTTTCAGGTTTATATTTTCCCCAACAGCCCGCCGCCGGATGTATTCAGCTTTCGCCTTATCCCTCGCATCCGATCTCCGCGCCATCGTTCCTCCCTCCAAAACTTGCCGCATAAACACCGAACGCCCGCGCAGGATAACCCGCCGGGCGTTCTCTTAAATTTCTCACTGTACCAATTTTACCCCCCAAGCAGTGCCATATGGTGACATTTTGTAAATTTTCTCAAAAATATTTTATACGCTTTGTATTTTTCCTATCTTCAACCGGTGACAATTTGTCACCACTTCACCCAACCCATCATCAACCGCACCCCGCCCAGATCAACCTTTCCCAGACAATTTCAACCCCCACTTTTTCCGCCCCGCCCGAACGGAAATGCCAAAAAAAATTACAAACCTACCCAACTTTCGCGCTTCCGAACCCGCATAGCCCGCGGGCGCGCGCGCAGTACCTGCGCGTCCGTGCAGGCACGCGCGGGAACATTAGAGCGGCGCGGAGCGGGTGCGCCCGCCCGCGCAGGCGCGTATATAACATAGCTGCCGGGCTGGCGTCCTGCTGCCTGGCTGGCGGGCTGCTGCTGGGCTGGCGTCCTGCTGCTTGGCTGGCGTCCTGCTGCTGGGCTGGCGTCCTGCTGCCTGGCTGGCGGGCTGCTGCTGGGCTGGCGTCCTGCTG
>OLRY01000661.1_pt1 | contig 42274 bp, 35 predicted proteins | sample 1672541 | NCBI WGS metagenome assembly OLRY01 (sample SAMEA3136697, study PRJEB25190) | human gut metagenome | biome: human gut; feature: human-associated habitat; material: faeces | place: Austria | collected 2013 | reverse complement strand
GCAAGTTTTTTGCTGGTTTTTCTTTTATTGAGGCATCTTACTTTCCCTTAGAATTGTATCATTTTCCATAAAAAATACAAACAACGGCATTCCCCTAATAATTTGACATCTTTATCCCTCTTTTTTCGACATTCTCCCGCCGGACTCTGCAAAATTCCGTAAAACCACACAAATGCAGCAAAATCCCCCAAAACAGCTGATATGCCGCTTTGGGGGATACCTCCATGCATAGCCATTCAATCGCCCGTCTCAGCCTCCCGCTCCTGAAAATCGGCTGCATTTTCTTTTGTGATCTTCGCGTAGGGCAGATAGATATAATGCTCGTTCTCAAAAGCAATCTCATCCATACCCTCGCCGGTGATGAGGGCGGCGGTCAGCTTTACCATTGCCTGCGCCTGTCCCTCCTTATCGTTATATACGGTTCCCGCCACTTTACCGTCCAGAACCGCCTCCAGTCCCACGTCCGTTCCGTCGATTCCGAAGAATACCGGTATTTTCTCCTCTGCGATGTTCAGCGATTCATAGGCGTCGATCGCGCCAAGAATCATGTCGTCGTTGTTGGCAAGCACCAGCTCAATCTCATTCGGGTATTGCCCGATCATCTGCGTCATGCGGTTCTGCGCCTGGGCGCGGCTCCAGTTGGCGATACCGTAGCTGAGCTTTTCCAGGCGGATATCATTTTTCTTTAACGTGTCCACCGCGTTCTCTGTGCGGATGATCGCATCCTGGTGTCCCGGCTCACCCTCCAGCACAACATACTGAATCTTCCCGTCGCCGTTGCGGTCGACATCCTCATTTTCCTTTATATATTCCGCCGCCAGTTCGCCCTGCATAATGCCGGACTGTTCCGCATAGGCGCCCACATAATACAGTCCGCTCCACTGCGACATATCCTCCGCTACCGGCTCCCGGTTAAAAAAGATAATCGGCACATCGCGATCCCTTGCAAGGTCGATGATCTCTGACGGATCTGTCCTGTCTACCAGGTTCACACAAAGCACATTGCACCCGGCATCCAAAAGCTCCTTAATCTGGTCGTTTTGTGTCCGCTGCAGACCGGCGGCGTCCAGCACGGTCACGGTGACGGAAAGCCCTTCCTCCCGGTACTGTCCAATCTGTTCCCGGTAGCAGTCGATCAGCGAGCTGATAAACGTATCGCTTTTGTCATAGCAGGCAACGCCGACCTGGATCTGTTTTCCCTCGTCCGCCTTTGACGCGCTGCAGCCGCACAGCAGAAGCGCCGCCGCTCCCGCTGCGATTCCTGCCAGATAAACGTTCTTCCTTCTCATATGCTCTTCCCCTTTTACTGGCTCATCGTATAAAGAAGCTCCTGGTTTTCCCCGGAAAACAGCGTTTCCCGGTAAAGCACCGTGTAGGAAATGACCGCATTTTTCATCCTGTAAAACCGGTTGTCAAGCCTGCGCGCCACCTCCGTGAGGCTCTGGTACCCGACGTTAAATTCATCCGGCACCACCAGACGCTCCACATTTCCCATATCAAGATAGTAAACCGCCTCTGTGGAATGTCCGATCCCGTAAACACGCGCGCCGTGAAGATTTCCTGCCGCCGCCTCTTTACCGGCAGCCACCAGACTGCTGTCATCCAGACAGATCACAAAATCAACCGCCGTCTGCTCCGCCAGAATATCTTTTGCATCCTCCTGCGAAGCTGCGCCTGCAGTCCAGTCGATGACGCCGCCCGTTCCCTCGATTGCCTGCGTAAAACCATCCGCCCGCTCTTTAAGCTCCTGCGAACCGTCTGTCCCCGCAAAAATCCCGATCGTTTTTCCGTCAAGCCTTTCACCAAAGTCCGCCAGCAGTTCTTCCGCCAGAGCCTCACCCATCGCCTCGTTATCCGGTCCCGTCGCCGAAATCTGCGCTTCGTCGTCCCCGTAGGACGGACAGCCTGTCAGCATCACTGGCACCTTCGTCCCGATGGTTTCCAGAAGCTCCTCCATATCGCCCGAAGCCGGCTGCAGGATCACCGCGTCCGCGCCGTTCACGATCTCGCGCTTCAGCATCGTTTCCTCCCCGGCCGCGTCAGGCTGCTCCTCGGCGCTGACGATCAGCACCTCAACGCCCATATCCTCCGCAGCCGCGCGCAATCCGTATTTAAACGCCGCCCACCGGCCTGCGTCCGGTTCCCGCAAAATCACCGCGATCCGTTCCGGCTGCCTGCCGCCGCGTTCACGCAGCATCGCGGCAGCTACCAGAATCAACATAAACGCCAGAACGCTTTCTATCAGAATAAACATTTTTCTGCTATTCTTCATCACTGTCTTCCCTGCTTATCTTACTTATCGTTTCCTCCCGGTCGAGGGCATTGCCGTTCTCCAGGAGCCTTCTGTTTTCCTCTGTAAACTGGATCGCCGGCAGGCGGATGGAGACGGTCGTCCCCTCGTCCGGCTCGCTTTCAATGGAAAGCCCATACGCCCTGCCAAATAAAAGCTGAATCCTCTGATTGACGTTTACAAGTCCAACGCCGGAGCCGTGCTTATGCACCCGGTTGCTGTCCGTCAGCAAAAGCGCTGCCTCCTCCGCCGGAATCCCGATGCCGTTATCCTTCACGGCAAGCAGCACATCCTCTCCCTCCATCCTTCCGATGACGGTAATTTCGCCGTCGTCCATGCCGCTCACGCCGTAATTGATCGCATTTTCCAGAATCGGCTGCAGGATCAGCTTAACAGCGCAGTATTCCTCCACTGCCGGATCAACCTCCATCCGGAAGGTATAGGAATCCTTGCAGCGCACCTTCTGGATGTTCATGTAGGCCTGCGCGTGCTGCAGCTCATCGTGCACGCGGATAACCGTGTAGCCGCGCGCCAGGCTGAGGCGGAAAAACCGTGCAAGCTGCGTGACCATATACGCCGCCTCATCGTTTTGCTCACCCTCGATCATCCAGGTGATAGAGTCAAGCGCATTATAGAGAAAATGTGGATTGATCTGGCTCTGCAGCGCATCCAGCTCGCTTTTTCTGCGCTCGTTCTGCTCCCAGACGATCGTCTTCATCAGGTCCTCGATCCGCTCATACGATTTTTGTATGGAATATCCAAGATGACGGATTTCCTGGGAGCCGCCGATATAAATTTCCGGCTTTTCCCCCGCCTCATACTCCAGGACCGACGTGTTCAGCTTCAGGATCGGGCGCGAGATACGCACGGATACGATGCGGTTAAGCACCACCAGCATCATCGCCATCAGAATCAGCATCATCACGAGGAAATAGCGAAGGTTGATCATTCCGTAGGCAAACATCGCATCCGGCAGCACGCCGACCAGCTTCCAGCCGGTGTAGCTGACGGTGCTGACGATCACCCTGCGGTTCTCACCGTCGAACACCTCGTCGTAGACGCCGTCCTTGTAAGCCGCGGCAATCAGGTTGTTTTCCCGCCCGATGCCGTCGCCGAGCTGCACCTGCCGCGGATGATAGATCAGCTCTCCGCTGCTGTCACAGAGATAGTAGTACTGCCCGCTGTTTTCGTCATTGATCTTTTTCATCAGCCGGGAAATTCCGGAAAAGTCCATATCTACCAGCAAAACGCCCTGCCCGGAATCGCCGCCGTTTGTCAGCTCCACCATGCGGCTTAAAGAGATCACCCAGTAGTAGCGCGGCGTGGCGTCATGAAAAAGATTCTGAATATGCGGCGTGGAAAAATGCATATTTTCCATCTCGTCCATCGCCCGCACGAACCAGTCCTGGTGCGTGACGTCCGGGTCCTCCTTCTGGGAGGCCACCGGCTCCGCCGCGATCAGACTTCCATAATAATTGTAAAGGGCAATACTGCGCAGGCTTTCCTTGTTTGCCTCATATAAAAGATTGAGACTTCTCTGGATATCCTGGTTGTCGCTGGAAATATCGTATTCCTTGATCGCATTGTAGTATGCCGCGTCAGAAACCTGCCGCATGGAAATCAGGTAATCCTCCAGGCTCTCGCTTGTCTGCTCCATCAGCATCTGCGTGCTCCGGATGACCTCGTCGCGATAAACGGCGGAAAACCGCGCCTCCAGCACCAGACCGAGAATCAGCATCAGCGAGATGGATATCACCGAGAAGGTAATCATGATGGTCGACTGGATACCACTGTGGGTTATTTTTTCCAGATATCCGAAATACTTGTTTTTCACTCTTTTATATGCTCCGTTCTGTATTTGGAAGGCGACACGCCAAAGCGCCGCTTAAACACATAGCTGAAATAATTGGAATCCGTGTATCCGACATTTTGGGCGATCACATAACTCTTTTCGTTCGTCTCGATCAGCATCCGGGAAGCCTGTTCCATCCGATAATCCGTAAGATAGGCGGTGAAGGATTTCCCGGTCTCCCGCTTGAAGGTCGTGGAAAAGTAGGAGTTCGACACGCCAAGCAGCTCGCAGATGAAATCCAGCGAGAGCGTCTCGTCCGCATAATTATTCCGCACATATTCCTCCGCCTTGCGGATATAGGATTTCGTCGAGCTGCTCCGGGCGCGGATCAGCTCCTCGCGGAACGCAAGCCCGGTGTCCGTCAGCCATTTTTGTATCGTGTCCGGCTCCATCTCCAGCAGGCGGTTGTAAAGCTTTTTCACATCTACTGAAAACTCTTTTGCGTCAATATCATTGTTTGCCAGAAAACGGTACAGCGCGCTCACCAGCTCCATGATATGGATATGATACTGCTGCAGAGAATTTGCCGTCGAAGCAATGCGTTTTAAATATTTCTCCGCCGTCTCCTGCACCTCTTCTTCTGAGCCAAGCCGGATCGCCCGGAAAAAATTCGACAGCTCCGACTCCGCCTCCGTATCTATCTTACCCATTTCCTGCGGCACAATCTCACGGATATTGATCGCGCGCGCCGCCCCGTAGATCCCGCGGTAAGAAACCGCCTCCCGCGCGCCGCTGTAGGACTGCGCAAGCTCCAGGATAGACGTGCATGCTCTGCCGACTCCGATGGTAACTACCGCATCAAGGATCCGGCGGACATACCGGCAGAACCGGTCACACTCATCCGTCAGCTCGGAGACGTCATTTTCACTTTCAAGCTGTGCGATCAGCACCATATTTCCAAGGTAGAAAAAGCTTTTCGCCTGCCATTTCTGCGCCAGGCGTTCCTTCACCTGCTGCTGGACGGACGCTGTTAAAAGCAGTGGATTCATCTCCTCCGGCACTTGACTGGTCGAGGTGTGGATCACAAGGCAGCAATAACAGGCGCCCGAAAAGGAAATCTGGTAATCCGAAAGATATTTCGGCAGCTCCTCCTCCCGGATTCTTCCTTCGATAAGGGTGGAGTAAAAGTTTGTCTGCAGAAGTGGAAGCGACTCTGCGTAATACTTCTGCAGCGTCTCCACATTGCGCTTCTCACTGATCTCCTGATCCAGCTTTTCCTTCACTCGCGTAAAGACGCGCGTCAGTTCCGACGCGTTGACTGGCTTCAGGACATACTCCTCCACCTCCAGATGAATCGCCTCCTGCGCGTACTCAAATTCGTCAAACCCGGTAAACAGAAGGATTTTCGTGGAGGGAAATTCCGCCTTGATCCTGCCCGCCAGCTCCATCCCGTCCATGTACGGCATCCGGATATCCGTCATGACGACATCCGGCTGAAATTCCTCCACCATCTCCAGCGCCTTCACCCCGTTGTTGGCGGAGCCGATGACCGAAAAGCCCATGCTCTCCCAGTCGATTTTCTTCATAATAATCTGTGTGACCTCTTCCTCGTCGTCCACGAGGAGAACGGTATAAGTGTTTGATTCCATGAATTTTTCTCCTGCCTATTTTCTAAAGCTTTGACGAATGCTGTCCATAATCCTTCGTAACATCTACTACAGTATATCAGAAAAGCAATGGGACGTCCACTGAACGTTTGCGCCGCATATGTGAAAAAAGAGCCGGACAAATCCGACTCTTTTACACCGTTTTCTCTTATTTCTTCTGCACGTATTTCAGACAGTCGAGCGTTACCGCTACCAGAATGATGATACCGGAGAACACGAACTGCAGGTTTGTGTCGATGCCGAGGATCGTGAGGGAGTAGGTGAGCGCCGTAAAAATAAATACGCCGACTACTACGCCCGAAATCTTACCGATACCACCGGTGAAGGATACGCCGCCTACTACGCAGGCTGCGATCGCATCCATTTCCCAGCCCTGCCCGTAAGCCGCGGAACCGGAACCGAACATTCTCGCGCACTCCAGCCATGCGCCGAAGCCGTAGAGGATACCTGCCATGATGAACGCGCCAACTGTTACCTTAAATACAGAAATACCGGAAACTGCCGCCGCCTCTGCGTTTCCGCCGACTGCGTACAGATTTTTGCCGAACGTCGTCTTGTTCCAGATGAACCATACGATGATAACCGCTGCCACCGCCCAGAGGATGATGGTCGGGAAACCGTTAATCTTCGGGATGATCATGTTCGGGATCGCGGATTCGATCGCACCGAAGGACACGCCCTTTGTCGCATATGTAACAAGTCCGAAGATTACCAGCATGTTCGCCATCGTGGAGATAAACGGATGCATTTTAAACTTCGCTGTGAAGAAGCCGGCAATCGTTGTGAAGAACGTACACAGAACCACACAGGCGAGCAGTCCGAGGATAACTCTTCCGGCTACCGGGATTCCGGTAAAGTCAAACACATGTCCGAAAACGGAACCGGTGTTGACGCCCTGATGCATGATAATCGTCGCCGTCGTCATACCCATACCTACCATACGTCCGATGGAAAGGTCGGTACCTGCCAGGAGGATCAGTCCGGCAACACCGAGCGCCAGGAACATACGCGGCGATGCCTGCTGCAGGATGTTCAGCACGTTGTTGTAGGTAAGCAGCGGTGTGTGCTTGATGATCGGGGTGATGATACACAGCGCGATAAAGATGATCAAAATCGCAATATACAGACCGTTCTGCAGCAGGAATGTCCTGCGGTTGAAGGTGTATTTGTAGTTTTCCCATTTCTGTGCCTGCGTCTCCGCGAAGCTGAATTTCGACATGCGCAGAAGGTCGATCAGATGGTACTTGTAGCTGTAAGCCGCATGTCTGCGGTCCTTGATCTCCTGCAGATCCTTATCCAGGCTCATCTTTGCGTCAAACAGACGGTTTTTCTGAACGTACTTCTCGTCCTTGATTTCCTGGCGGTTGGACAGCTTCGCGACTGTCGCCTGATGCTCCGCTTTTAATTTTGCCACCTTTTCTTCGTAGGCAGTCTTGGCAAGCGCCTTCTCCTGCTCGCAGCTCTCCTTGACCGGCTGATAATATTCTCTGTCAAAATGCGCTTTCAGATAATTTTCTGCATCAGCGATCAGCTTTGCGATCTCGTCCTTGTTTGCCGCCTCCACGGATTTCGCTTTTTCCAGCTCGCCGCGCAGCTTTGCGATCGCAGATTCTTTATCCGATGCCGCCATTGTGCGATCCCGCTTGATCGCGTCAATGCTGTTCTGAAGAGAGATGACCTTGTCCGTGCCGTCTGCTCTGAGCGCGTCTATCTTTTTCTGTATCTTACCGACATACTCGTCAATAGGCGCAAGCAGCTTTTTCTCCTGCTCCGCCGTCAGAATCTTTCCATTTGCCATATTTCTCATTCTCCCTTATTATAGGTATTTGTAACTGTGGGGTGCCTGACAGTTACAGGTATTTCGCGCTAAGGCGCAGCAGCTCTTCCTGGTTTGTCTCCTTTGTATTGACAATGCCGGAAAGATGTCCGTTCGACATAACGCCGATGCGGTTTGTGATTCCCAGGATCTCCGGCATCTCCGAGGAAACCACGATGATCGTTTTCCCCTCCTTTGCCATCTTGATGATCAGCTCGTATATCTCATACTTCGCGCCTACGTCGATGCCGCGGGTAGGCTCGTCCATCATGAACACCTTCGGGCTGCGCTCCAGCCATTTTCCGAAAATGACCTTCTGCTGGTTTCCACCGGAAAGACTGGTGATCATATCGTCCGGCCCCATGCACTTTGTATGCATGATCTTGATTTCCTTTGCGGTCGCCTTTACCATCTTTGGATCAGAAAGTGCGATACCGGATTTGTACTGCTCCAGGTTTGCGATCGTGGTGTTGAACGTCAGGTCCTCCTTGAGGAAAAGCCCGTTCGCCTTTCTCTCCTCAGTGATCATCGCAAAGCCATGATCCATCGCTTCCTTGGCGTTCGCAAAGTTCATAAGCTGCCCGTTGAAGTACACGCGCCCCGCCGCTCTGGTGCGGACACCGAAGATCGTCTCAAGAAGTTCGGTACGTCCGGCGCCCACCAACCCGTACAGTCCGAAGATCTCACCCTCGCGCACATCGAAGGAAATATCCTGCAGATGCGGCTCGTACTTGGTGGAGAGGTTCTGAACGGAAAGCACCACGCCCTTCGGCTTGTTGTCCACCGGCGGGAAGCGGTTTTCCAGGGAACGTCCGACCATCGCCGCGATCAGCTCGTTCATATTGGTGTCCTTCGTTTCCTTCGTCATAACAAGATTACCGTCGCGGAGCACGGAAATCTCATCGCAGATTTCAAAAATCTCATCCATCTTATGAGAAATATAGACCAGCGCGATGCCCTGCTCCTTCAGCATCCGCATCATCTCGAACAGTTTGTTTACCTCCTGCACCGTCAGGGATGAGGTCGGCTCGTCGAGAACGATCACCTTTGCATTGTAGGAAATAGCTTTGGCGATCTCACACATCTGCCGCTGCGATACGGACATGTTGCGCATCGGCTGTGTGAGGTTTACCGTCATCCCAAGCTTACGGAAAAGCTCGGAGGCTTCTTTTTTCATTCTGCCTTCATCAACGATCCCCATCGAATTGACCGGGTAACGGCCGAGAAACAGGTTGTCGATCACGTTGCGCTCCAGGCACTGATTCAGCTCCTGGTGCACCATCGCAATGCCGTTTTCCAGCGCATCCTTCGGTCCGGAGAAGCTTACTTCCTTTCCATCCAGGATAATGGTGCCCTCATCCTTCTGATAGGTACCGAAAAGGCATTTCATCATCGTCGACTTACCCGCGCCGTTCTCGCCCATCAGCCCCATGACCGTGCCGCGCTTCACATCCAGGTTGATGTGATCAAGCACACGGTTTCTGCCGAAGGACTTGCTCATGCCGCGTATTGATAAGACATTTACATCTTTCTTATCTGCCATCTTCTTACTCCTATATTGTTTTTATAATGTTTCTGGCATTATCAAAAGGAATAGGGAGAATTTCTTCTCCCTAATAACCCTTGCATCTTTATCCAATCTATCTTACTGACTAAGCAGAGATGTGTAGGAAGCTGCGTTGTCTGTCTTAACCATGTTGATCGCGAATGCATCATACTGGCTCGGGTTTCCGAGACGGTTTGTGATGTTGGACTCTGTCTGTCCGTCGCCGCCGATGTACTCAACATTCAGGTTCAGAATGTCGTCGTATTTCTGAAGGAGCGGCTGGTAGGTAGCGCTCAGGAAGTTATCTGCTGCGTTGTAGATGTTCAGCCATACAGACTTCGTTGCGTGCGCTGCCTCGTCAAGCTGGTTGGATACCGGAGCGTAGGTAACGGTCGCATCCAGGAAATCCTGATAGTTGTCAGCGGTAACCGCTACGTTCAATGCGTAGTAGGAGCGCTGCTCTTCATTGTATACATATACATCATCTGTCAGAACGTTGCCTGCATCATCTGCTGTGCCGATACCGGTGTCGATATCAACGCCGTCCAGTGCGTTTCTCAGAACACGAAGTGTCAGATAAGCCTGTACGTCTGCATGCTGGCTGATGGTTCCGCCGTAGCCTTCTCCAATAGCTGCAACTGCGTCGCTGTTTGCGTCATAACCGAAGGTCGGTACGCCCTGATCCTTGGACCATGCGTTGAACATTGCCATGCCCATGCCGTCGTTGTTGGAAACAACTACATCGATCTGATCGCCGAAGGAAGCGGACCATGTGCCGATCGCGTTTCCTGCGGTAGCTGCATCCCATGTAGCACCTGCAGAGTTCTTCATTTCCTGTGAAGCCAGCTCACGTACCACATAGGTCGTGCCGTTGATTTCCAGTGTGCCGTCCTGTACTGCTGTAGCAGAACCGTCGGTGTTTGTTCCAACCGGATCGCTGTTTGCATCGCCGTCTTTATCAACTGCTGTGCCAAGAGCCTTACGAACGCCTCTTGTACGTGCAATGGAGTCATTATGTCCGATATCGCCGATCGCCAGAACATAGCCGATCACGCCGTCGCCGTTGCGATCGATCGTGTCTGCATGTGCCTCGATGTATTCCTTAACCATGGTTCCCTGCAGCTCTGCACCCTGGTTTGCGTCGAAACCTACATAATAGGTGTTCTCATTGAAGCTGAGCGCTGTCATATCAAGCTCGCCTGTGGAGCTGTTGGACGGCTGACGGTTGAACCATACGAGCGGTTTCTCGCTGTTAGCCACCTCTCCCTCTGCGAATGCTGTCATGGAAAGACCCATAACCGCTGCCATCGTCAGTGCAAAAATTCTCTTTTTCATACTTAAAACTCTCCCTTCTGACCGGACTCTTGTCCGTGCCGTTTGTTGATATCGTCATTATACACGAGCCTCTTCTCAAAAAAACATAGAATATTATTCTTTTCACATTGAAATTTTTATGATTTCTTCGTGAAAATACACAATATATCAAAAGCATTGACAACCTTTCTGCACACATATAAAATGACAGAAAAGCCCTGCGCAATGGAAGCTTTGCAGATGGGCGCCTATTTTTTGAAACAGGAGGCTTACAAAAGTAATGGCAAAAATTTTGATCGCGGAGGACGATGCGGATATCAGCAGCCTGATCCGCAGAATATGTGAAAATGGCGGACTGCAGGCGGCGCAGGCATTTTCCGGCACGGAAGCTGCCCTGCGGCTTAAGCTGGAGACCTTTGATATGATGATCCTTGATCTGATGCTGCCGGGCATGACCGGCGAGGAGCTTCTTGAAAAGGTGAAGATGGAAAAACGTCTGGAGATTCCGGTGCTGGTACTCTCTGCAAAAGCGGCGCTTACCGATAAAGTGCAGCTCCTAAACGGCGGCGCGGATGATTATATGACAAAGCCCTTCGAACCGGAGGAGCTGCTGGCGCGTATTAACGCCTGCCTGCGAAGAGCCGGTCGCACAGTCTCCGGGCAGACGAGCTCCGACAGTCTTTCTTATAAAAAGCTCTGCATCTATCCCGCGTCGCGCAGGGCAACGGTAAACGACCGTGAGCTTATCCTCACGCCGCACGAATATGAAATTCTGTTCCTTCTTGTGCAGTCTCCGGAGAAAGTATTTTCCCGCGAAGCGCTCTACGAGCAAGTCTGGCAGGGCGGTTACTACGGCGAGGACAACACGGTCAATGTCCATGTGAGCAATCTGCGGAAAAAGCTTGCTGCACTGGATGCAGACAACGAGTATATCAAAACAGTCTGGGGCATTGGCTTTAAAATGGTATAGCAATCTTTATGATTTCTTTAAACTTTCTTGAGGACTTATTTAAAGTACGGATTCTATAATACAGTCATAAAGAAAGCCGCCGGTCAAAACCGCTTCACGAAAAAGCTCCGTGTCTGCATGTATGATCCGGCGCGGAAAGGAAAGAGAAAAATCATGGAAGCTTATGCTGCAAGAACCCAGAATCTCACAAAAAATTACCGTGATTTCTGTGCGCTGGATAAAGTGAATATCTCAGTAAGACGAGGGGAAATCTACGGCCTGGTCGGCGACAACGGCGCCGGCAAAACCACCTTCTTAAAACTTTTGTCAGGACAGATCTTTCCAAGCGGCGGGGAACTGTCCCTGTTTGGAAAGCACACGCAGGAGGAGTTGAAAAATGCGCGCTCCCGCATCGGCGTGCTGATCGAGGAGGCTGGCTTTTATCCTGCACTCACCGTGGAACAGAATCTGGAATATTACCGGCTGCTAAAGGGCATTCCCGGAAAGCAATCGGTAGCGGAAGCCCTGGAAATGACCGGACTTGCCGAATTTCGAAAGAAATCCTGCCGGGAGCTGTCCTTTGGCATGAAGCAGCGCCTCGGACTTGCGATCGCCCTGCTCGGCGTTCCCGAATTTCTGCTGCTCGACGAGCCGATCAACGGGCTTGACCCGAGCGGGATCCTTGAAATGCGCAATCTTCTTTTGAAGCTGAACCAGGAGAAAAATATCACGATCCTGCTGTCCAGTCATATTTTAAGCGAGCTGGAGCAGATCGCCACCGTCTACGGATTTCTGCAGAAGGGGCATCTGCTGGAGGAAATTTCTGCGGAGGCGCTCTATAAAAAATGTGCCGATTATGTGGAGATCCAGGTAACCGACGCGCAGACCTACGCGGTTCTTTTAGAGCAGAAGCTTCATCACACGCAGTACCAGATCCTGCCGGAGGGCAAAATACACATATTGCAGGCGGATCGCCCGACAGAAGTTTACAGTGCCCTGGCAAGCGACGCACAGCTCGCGGTACTTAGTCTCTCCCGCTATCACCAGTCACTGGAGGAATACTATATGAACCTGAAAAACGGAGGTGCAGAAATATGTTAAATTATATGAGAAGTGAAATCTACCGCATCATACGCAGCCGTTCGTTTTATATTTGCGCCGGAATCCTCTGCGGAATCGTACTGCTTCTGCACATCGCCCTTATGATCGGCGGCGCGATCGAACCGGATTTTAAGTATAACACCGTGCGCTTTTCTTTAAATAACTTTGTGGCACAGCCGTTTATTATGGTAATTCTCGGCGCAGTCATCGCAGGCACGCTCTTTAATGAGGACAGGAAATCCGGCGTCCTGAAAACGACTGTTGCCTACGGTATTTCCAGGGAGACCATCCTGATCGGCAAATGCATTGTCAGCCTGCTGACCGCCGTGCTCCTGCTGCTCGTAGTTCTTGTATTTTATGTTGCATGTGCCTTTCTCACCCTGCGGGAGCCGGAGTGGCTGCCGGTACAGCAGATGCTGCTTGCTATTGCCGCTTCCCTGCCCAGCGCCATCGCCTCTCTGATTTTCGGGAACGCGATCTTTATGCTCTGCCGCAGGGAAATAACCGCCATTCTCTGGTGGGCTCTGCTGTTCTACGGAATTCCGATGGCATTCTTCTTTATCGGGCTGAAATTTGAACTTTTTGAGCGGATCTCCGAGTGGATGCCATACATCTTCCTGCGCATGGGCGTTGGGGTGTCTATGAACACCTACAATAGTATCTGGGATACCGCGGGCGGTATGCTGCACTGCATCGCCGCCGGAGCGATCGGCTCCGTCATCTTTCTTATCTGGGGCACGCTGCGGCTGCGCCGTCTGGAAGTGTAAGACGGGCGAACACATCATATTTTACTTTGGGAGGAACGCTATGCAGACAATTTTACTTATTTTATGCATCCTCGCAGCGGTGTATTTCGCATACCGTTTCTTCCTGCTGCGAAAATCCATCCGCAAGACCTCATCTGCGCTGCGTGAGATCACCGGTGAGCTTTCAGAAAACCGTATCGTGAAGCTGCCCGTACAGGACGCCTGTCTGGAGGAGCTGTTGGAGGCGATCAATGAAAATCTGACCGCCATCCGCCGGGAGCACATCGTTTACGAAAAAAATGAGCGGCTGCTGAAGGAACAGATCGAGAACATCAGCCATGACCTGCGCACGCCGCTGACGGCAATTCTCGGCTATCTGAAGCTGATAGACAAGGAACACTTTAACGAGACAGACGCCGAATACCTGGCGATCGCTATCCGCAGATCAGAAACCCTGCAGGCGCTGATCACCCAGTTTTACGAGCTTTCGCGCGTCACCTCGCACGATTTTTCCATAAAAAAAGAACCCGTGGATGCTGCACGGATCCTTCGTGAAATATGCCTTGCGTATTATGCGCAGCTCGAGGCTCAGCAGCTTGCAACGGATTTTTCGCTCCCGGAGCATGAGATCCGGCTGCTCGGCGACGCTGACGCACTGAAACGCATTTTTGCCAATCTGCTGCAGAATGCCCTGCGCTATGCGCGCAGCTATATCCGGGTGCATGTACAGAAAAACAATGCAGACGGCACGATCTCTTTCTTCTTTGAAAATGACATCCTGCCGGAACAGATGCCTGCCGATCCCGGCCGGCTCTTCGACCGCTTCTACATGCAGGAACAGTCGCGCAGCCGCGGCGGAACCGGGCTTGGACTCACCATCAGCAAAACGCTTGCGGAGCACATGGGAGGCAGCATCGAAGCCGCCTGCCGCACGCAGGACAGCGAAACAACCTTTGCCGTGCGGGTCACATTTCCGTGTCCTTATCCTGCGGCTGCTTCATCTCTTTATTTGTAAGCCAGGGCAGCCTGATTTCCACGCCCGGAATCCGCGGCTGCCTTGTCTCCGGCTTCTGACCTCCCGGCAGATCTGCACCCGCATTCTGTTTTCCCGGCAGCTTTCCTTCTCCATTCTGTTTTCCCGACAGCTTTCCTTCTGCATTCTGAAGCCCCGGCCGTTTTATCTCCGCATTCTGAAGCCGCGCTGCTTTCAGCATTTCTGTGAAATTATTTCTTGCGCTAAGCGCCGCCAGCTTTTTAAGGGCGCTGAATACGATCTCCTGCGTTTCGGCATCCAACTGCGACAATTTTTCAAACGCCGCCGGAATCGTTGTCTTCCAGTTTGAGCCAAATTCGGAAACCGTATCGATTCCATTCACGCTGATGACTTCAAAAAGCGCGTCAACAAATCGTTCCCGTTCTTCCCGCGAAAGCTGACGGATCCACTCGTTGAGCGCGGCATCACGCTGCTTTGCCCCCGGCGTCAGATCGCCCAGCATACAAAACTGCCCGTCCTCCACGATCCAGGAAAACGGATCGTGCTGCCACAGGCTCACGCTGCTGCTCTTAACCACCAGGAAATCCTCCTGATTCTCCAGCAGCATTCCCACCAGAGAGGATTGCGGTATCGTCTTTTCCACCTTCGGAAGCGTGCGCTGAAATTCCGCGCTTTCCAGCACGCATTCCTGAAAGCCGGGACCGTCGTGCGAATACACCTTCTGAATACGTCCCTGTATTTCGGGCGCACACTTTGCCGCCGCATAGACGGACAGATTTCCGCCCTTGGAATGACCGCCTATCAGAAGCGCCCCCTGTGTGTGCGCGGCTGCCTCGTCGAGATATTTCGCCGCAGCCTCCTGTGAGGGCACCGGGCACTGAAACGCCATGTTGAAGTCCTCCTTCCAGCCGACGATCGTGGCGTCCGTTCCCCGGAATGCAACATAAGAAAGCCCCGGTCTGATTTTAAATGTGACGGCAGAAAACTGTTTCTCCCGCTCCCTGTCAAGCTGCTCTGCATAGCCGCAGACCGTAATGCCGCGAAACCGCGGGCTTGCCGCAAGCGCAAACAAAAGCTGACGGTTGCCCTCCGGATTCCACAGATCCGCAAACATTTCCGGGAAGCATTCCGCGCGCAGCAGCTCCCGGATGCCGATTCCGTTCCAGGTGCGGATCCCCGTCATCGACTCCGGAAACTGCATGTACGAAACCCATGCCAGGATCAGGCTGTCCACGGAATTAAACGGCCGCACTTCGAAATCATCCAGCATCGTTTCTGCGTAAGTGATCATATTATTCATCGTTCTGGCACACTCCTCTCTGATTCTGCTTTCTGATCAAAACCTGCAGTCCGATCCCAACTGTCCTTGTCATGCTGACTCCTTTCCGGCAAACATATGCAACCCCTTTTGGTTACATTATACCTGCAATGCCCGAAAACAACAACGACTTCCTCTGTCAAATCCGCAAAAAATAATATTTGGGTATATCAAAATAAAATAAACTATGCTATAGTGTATCTGTAAATACATAAACAACAAATAGGAGTGGATACAAATGAGCGCAGAAATGAAACCGATTAAAGAAGGAAAGGTCCGCGAAATTTACGACAACGGTGACAGCCTTATCATGGTTGCCACAGACCGTATAAGCTGCTTCGATGTGATTCTGAACAACACCGTAACGAAAAAGGGCACCGTGCTTACGCAGATGTCGAAATTCTGGTTCAATATGACCGAGGACATCCTTCCGAATCACATGATCTCCACAGATGTGAAGGATATGCCGGAATTTTTCCAGCAGCCTCGTTTTGACGGCAACAGTATGATGTGCAGAAAGCTTACCATGCTTCCGATCGAGTGCATCGTGCGCGGTTACATCACCGGCAGCGGCTGGGCAAGCTACAAGGAAAACGGCACGGTATGCGGCATTAAGCTGCCGGAGGGCTTAAAGGAATCCGACAAGCTGCCGGAGCCGATCTACACCCCGTCCACCAAGGCGGAAATCGGCGACCACGACGAAAATATCTCCTACGAGCAGAGCATCGCTCATCTGGAAAAATATTTCCCGGGCAAGGGAGAGGAATACGCCGCAAAGCTCCGCGACTGCACGATCGCACTCTATAAAAAATGTGCGGATTATGCACTCAGCCGCGGCATCATCATCGCAGATACAAAGTTCGAATTCGGTCTGGACGAAAACGGCAATCTGGTGATCGGTGACGAAATGCTCACACCGGACAGCTCCCGTTTCTGGCCGGCAGAGGGCTACGAGCCGGGACACGGTCAGCCGTCCTTCGATAAGCAGTTCGCCCGCGACTGGCTGAAAGCAAATCCGGGCAACGACTGGACGCTGCCGGAGGATATCGTGGAAAAAACGATTGGAAAATACCTGCAGGCTTACGAGCTGCTTACAGGAGAGAAGCTGTAAAGTACCTCTGCAGATTCGGGGTATGTAAAATTTGCTTTCGCATGTGAGAATTTAAGAAATTCCCATGAATTCAAAAATGCCGCGGCGCTCTTTGCTCATTGCGAAGATAGCAGCGGCATTTTTATCATATAACAGCAACACCATGCAAAAACTCCACCTGTACGGTTAAACTCCCCGGAGAACTTCGGCAAATGGTCTGTTGAATTGAAGTTGTACGGGCAGAACGGCGGCTTGGTCTACGCCCCCAGAATCTGTTCTTCCAGCTCCTCTGCGGAATCCACAATCAGCTCCGCCCCCTGCGCAATAAGGAAATCCCGCTCCCGGAAGCCCCAGCTCACAATGATACAGTCCATCCCGGCATTCTTTGCCGTCTCAATGTCCACCTCGGAATCGCCGATATAGACCGCATCCTGCTGGTCGATCTGCAGTTCCCTCAAAACCTCGTTCACAGAGTCCGGCGCCGGTTTTTTCCTCACGCCTTCCTTTTCGCCGATCGCGCAGTCCATCAGCCCGGCAAAGTATTGCTGATTCAGCTCCTGCACGGCAAAGTCCCCCTTATTGGAGACAACCGCGGTCCGGCAACCGCTCTCCCGCAAATCCTGCAGCAATTCCGTGATACCGTCATAGGGCTTTGTCCTGTCCGCGCAGTGTATTTTGTAATGCTCCTTAAAACGCTCCAGAATCTTCGTTTTCTTCTCTTCCGGGCAGTCTGGCGGAACCGCCAGCTCAATCAGTCTCTGCATCCCATTGCCCAGGAAACGCCGCACGTCCTCCCGTTTCCGCGCAGGGCAGCCCGCTTCCGTCAGCGCAAAATTCAGACTGCTCTCCAGATCCTCCAGTGTGTCCAGAATCGTTCCATCCATATCAAAAATCGCAAGCTTATAACTCATGATGCCATACTTCCTTTTCTCAATGATGGTAACAGTTCAGCTAAACTGCCCTGTCACCTGTCTCAGATATTCTCTTCAATAAATCCCGTTTTTTGCAGCAATCGCCCTTTCCATCGTATTTGATATTTTCTGTACTCTGAGGATCGAATTTCCTGCGTTTTACACTTGTTTGCCACAATCCGGTACTGCACTGTATAAGGTGAAAGCTCTCGCCGCAGCATATCTTCCGTTACTTCTAACTGCCGGACCGCTTTTACTAAATCAGAGCCCTTCAGCTCAATTAAATACGCTACCCTGCTTTCTTCATTTATCAGCAAAAAATCACAGGCACTTTCTCCTTTGATTACCACTCCATCTATTTTATAATGCGTCACATTACACCTGTTCTTATTTATTCCCCGATGATATTGCGGATTTCCCTGGTCTCTTGACACAATCTGAGCGGCATTCCTGCTACATAATGACCCAAATCCCTTTAAAGGCATGACTTCACCACATCTTCCTCATCTTTATCCTGCAAATTCAAAAGCTTTTCAAATTCTTCATTAATTACTTTTGAAATTTCATCAATTCTTTCGTTCTGAATCATATGAATTTCCTCATCCATACAATTCTCGACCGTTCCATCTTTTACGAACCAGGAATTAAAGTGACCATAATCAATCCACAACGTCTCCGGAATCACTTTATTTGCCTCTTTTGAATATTTTTTCGGTATCGTGTATGCATACAACAGATTATTCAGTGCTCCAAGTACATACGGACTGTGCGTTGTCAGCAAAACAGAATGACCGAGGTTACTCATCAGAGCAATTAACTCTGTAATGTATTTCTGCGATTCCGGAAACAGATGCGATTCCGGCTCCTCTATAATAAACAGCATATGATCCTGTCTGACCAAATAATAAAACAGCAAATTAAGAATCCACACACACTCCTGCTGACCAGAAGAAGAGAAATTTATTTTCACATATTTCCCGTTGTCCAAAACAATCTGCTCTTCTCCATCGCTGTAACGATACGTACCCCTTAACACTTTTTTTATTAGATTTAATGCCTGCTCTGTTTTTTTCTTTGAAACAGAAGTTTTTCCCATCCGATAAATCGCCAGTCCCTGCAGCCCTTCCGAAAACTCTGGCTTTATACGCAGAATCCGTTCCAGATAATCTTTGGTACAAATATCCAGAGAACGTTTCTGCATATCGTCCATAGTGGCATAAATATAACTAAGCTGCTGGGACAGCAAAGTAATCATGCTGCGCCCGGCCGGAATATATACCACCGGACAGTTATCGTCAAAAATATTATACAAATCAGCTCTAAACTGCTTAAGCTCTTCATCCGGTATCCCCAACAACGTGGTAGATAAACAATGATTTTTTTCTTCCAGAAAATTTATCAGCTCTTTGCTGAATGTAATCCATATATAATTGGGTGCCCCATACTTTTCATCATTTTTGAGTGAAACCCTGATAATGCAGGTTTGGGTAAAATGATACTCAATATACATTTCACCTGCCATTCCCCAGGAGGAACCAAATGTTCTCATAAACTTTTCACGCAGATAATTTTCCAGATCCTTCTTTAATTCATTCCCATACTTCTGCTGAAATTCATTCTTCAGACCGTTCACCGGAACATTTTTTAAAGCCTGCGTCTTCGCAAGTTCTGCGATATCCTCTTTTATTGTCCTGAAATAGTAAATCACCTTTGCTATAGTACTCTTTCCAGAAGCCTGGAACCCTGTTAAGGTCATAAACCGGGAACATTCCAGTTCACAATGCCCTATCGGTCCAAGTTTATTTATAATCAGCTTATGCACTGTCATTCCCTCCTTTTTGGTACTATCTGATTGCTTTGTTCTATTCTATCATGATGTTTCCTGTTTCACAATCAAAAAATACAGCCGCATCCCCTGCTTTTGTATCGGGAATACGGCTGCTCACTTTCCGCCTTTTAATCCTTCTTTACGAATACCGGCATGTCCTCCAGCGTTACCTGCACGGTAATCCAGCTTCCGCCCGGATATTCCTGTCCGTTCCAGGCGTCCTTCCAGATAACGCCGCTGCCGGGTAAGTAGACCCTGCGCGTTTTTGCGCCCGCCTCCAGAACCGGCGTGCCCTTTTCATGCGCCTCTTTCATCAGTTCGCACGGATGCGCAGAGAATTCTGTCCCCACGGCTCTATCCAGAGCTCCTCCGCGTCGTAGTGAAATTTCAGTTTTCCATCTTCGATTTTTAGCATATGTTGTTCCCCCTCGTTATCCTTTTACAGCTCCAAAAGCCAGGCAATATGGGCTTCAGCCGGGAATTTCCGGTACCGGAACCGGTCATTCATCCCTTCCCGTATCCGCCGTACCGCAGAGCCGCGTCACTGTTCACTCTGTTCGCAGCAACAGAGCCGCTCTTTCAGCAGGGTGTTGCGTTTTGTCACCGTAACATTGCGCACCGCATACGCCAGCGCCTTTTTCGTCCCGACGAGCACAAGGATTTTCTTTGCCCGCGTGATACCCGTATAAATCAGATTCCGCTGCAGCATCACAAAATGATTCATGAGAACCGGCATCACGACGATCGGATACTCCGAGCCCTGCGCCTTATGAATCGTCGTGGCGTAGGCATGAACCAGCTCATCCAGTTCCGCCGCGTCATATTCCACAGCGCGCCCGTCAAAGCTTACTTTCAATGTACGGCCTCCGATATCCACCGATTCAATGATGCCGATGTCCCCGTTAAATACTTCCTTGTCGTAATTATTTCTTATCTGCATGACCTTATCATTCGGGCGAAAGATAAAACCGCTCCTGCGCAGCCCGTCCCCCTGCGGGTTTAAAGCCTCCTGCAGCGCCAGGTTAAGGTTCGTCGCACCCACAACGCCCTTCTGCATGGGCGTAAGCACCTGGATTTGATTAACCGGCGTGTGATAAAAGCGCGATAATTTGTGCTGCACGAGATTTACAATTTCAAGCACAGCATCCTCCGGTTCTTCCCTAGCAATAAAGAAGAAATCTGTGTCGCGCCCATTTGAGAGATCCGGCAGCTTTCCCTCGTTGATTTTATGCGCGTTCATGACAATGCGGCTGGTCTGCGCCTGCCGGAATATCCGCGTCAGACGGATGACCGGAAAGCAGCCGGAATCCATGATGTCGCGCAGCACATTGCCCGCTCCGACCGACGGGAGCTGGTCGATATCGCCCACCAAAATCACACGCATCCCGGCGGGAACCGCCTTTAAAAGCGCATTCATCAGGATAATGTCAATCATGGAGCACTCATCCACGATCAATACGTCGCCTTCCAGCGGATGCTCCTCATTTTTCTGGTAGCCCTCCGGCGGCTTGTACTCCAGAAGCCGGTGAATCGTTTTCGCTTCCATGCCGGTCGTCTCTTCCAGCCGTTTCGCCGCTCTTCCGGTGGGCGCCGCCAGAAGAATTTTCAGCCCGAACGCGCGGTATGTCGCCAGAATGCCCTGCACGGTGGTTGTCTTTCCGGTTCCGGGGCCGCCGGTCAGAATCATCACCTTCGACACCGCCGCCTGCCGTATTGCGTCCGCCTGGATTTCATCATACTGCATATGTACCTTTTTCTCAATATGTGACACGTCGATGGAGAGATCGGGGTTGCCGCTCTGCTCCCGCGCCTGCATAAGCTGCGTCCATAACCGATCCTGCGCCGGAGTCTCGCGCAGCCTCTTCAATTTTGCCACCGTGCCAACCTCCGCATAGTAAAACGGCGGCAGATAGATTGCTTCGAATGTGCTGTTTTCTTCACAGTCAGCTCTCCGCCATTCCATCCCCTCCGGACACATCTGCACAGATGCTCCCGGTTCTGTCTGTATAATCTTCTCCCGGATGACGTCCTTATCCGCGATCATCTGATCCAGCGTCATGACAATACTGCTCTCCTCTGCTTCCAGAAGCTGCACGGCTTTCTGTATCAACTGGTTCTTCCGGGCATACACATGCCCCTCATCCGCCAGATTGCTCAATGTGTACAGAATCCCGCTGCGCAGGCGCACAAAGGATTCCTTTGAAAAGCCCAGCTTTTCGGCAATGCTGTCCGCCGTCTTGAAGCCGATCCCCCAGATATCATCCGCCAGACGAAACGGATTTTCCTTTACCTTCCCGATGCTCTCATTCCCGTACTGCCGGTAGATTTTGGCAGCAAATGAGGTGTTCACGCCGTGATCCTGCAAAAACAGCATGACATTTTTAATCTCTTTCTGCCGCTCCCAGCTCTCCTTGATCTGAAGGATGCGTTTTTCCCCGATTCCCTCCACCTCTCGCAGACGCCCGATTTCGTTTTCAATCACCTCAATGGTATCTGTCCCGAATTTCCGGACAATCCGCTGCGCGAACCGGGGACCGACGCCCTTGATCAGACCGGAGCCTAAATATTTTTCAATCCCATAGACGGTCGCGGGCGGCGTCTCCTCCCACGTCTCCGCCGCAAACTGGCGCCCGTAGCGGCTGTCCACCTTCCAGTTGCCGTCGATCAGCAGTACCGAGCCGACATTCACATCCAGAAGACTTCCAACCACCGTCACCAGGTCGCTGTTGTTTTTGACAGCACACTTCAAAACCGTGTAGCCGTTTTCCGTGTTCTGATAAGTAATGCGTTCCACCACGCAGCGAAGCTTTACCGTGTGATGCGTGCCGCCAGCCTGTCCCGCCTGCGCTCCGGCTTTACGCTGACGGTCATCCGTCTGCAGACCATTTTCCTGTCCTGCTCGCTGCTTTCGCACCTCTGAGACTCTTCTCGCTTCCTCCGCCAGCCGTTCATACACTTTCTGGTTCATGCGGCAGTCGTTCAGCGCGCGATGCGCGCCCTCCGCGGAGAACCCATAATGCTCTGCCAGGTCGACCAGCCTGTGATGCGAAAGCTGCGGCAGCGCTTTTCTCGCCAGAATTAAGGTGTCTGCATAATCATTATCCGGCACCTTTTGAAAATATTTCTGCGCATCCCGATACAGAAACTTCATATCAAAGCTGCTGATGTTGTGTCCCACCAGGACCATATCTCCGGCAAATTGAAAAAAGTCTCCAAGAACGTCAGGAAACCCTGGCGCTCCGGCGACCATTTCATCTGTGATCCCGTTCACCCGGCTGGCTCCGGGCGGAATCCTGCGTCCCGGGTTTACCAGCGTGCTGAACTCTCCCGTTACTTTACCATTGTTCACTTTTACCGCAGAAATCTCAATTACCTCATCATATTTCGATGAGATTCCGGTGGTTTCCAGATCGAACACTACATAATCCGAAACATATTGATTTATCAGCTTTCCTCTTTTGCTTCCTAACACGGCGTTATCTCCTCTGTCTGGCAGGCTGTTTTAACGATATCATATCACACACCAAACAGATATGTAAAGAATGGATAGCTTTTACTTATCCGATGGAATAACAGACCTCCTGCGCAGCACCGCAAAGGCGATCACGCAGACAACCACCGACAGCAGCGAGCCGCCGGGCGCCGCCATTCCCATCGGATAAAGTGTGTCGGCAAAATATTTTGACGCCAGGAACGCACCCGGAACGCGCACCAGCAGAATGGACAGCACGTTATGTAAAAACGAAATTCCCGACAGCCCGTAAGCACAGAAATAGCCGCTGAAGCTGAAGTGCACGCCTGCGAACATGCTGTCCCAGATGTACGACCGCAAATACTGGTCACCCAGCCGGATCACCTCTGCGTCCTCCGTAAACAGCCCCACAATGCCGCTGCCGGTAAACTGCACGATAACCGATACCACCAGACCAAAGCCTGCCGCCATCAGAATGGCATAACGCAGCGTCGCCGCCGCCCGGTCATGCCTGCCCGCCCCGATATTCTGTGCGGAGAGCGCGGATACCGTCGACAGCATGGTAGACGGAACCAGGAACACCACGCCGATAAATTTCTCTACGATGCCGACTGCTGCAGCGTCATTTAAGCCTCTGCGGTTGGCGATAACGGTGATAATGATAAACGAGATCTGGATAAAGCCGTCCTGCAGCGCAACGGGGATACCTATTTTCAATATCTGTCCCATGGTCGCTGCCTGAGGCTTAAAATCCTCTTTTCGCAGCGCGATGCCGGTCTTTTTCTTCAGAATGACCATCAGCGCCACGATCACGCTGATCGTCTGCGCCAGAGTTGTGCCGAGCGCTGCCCCTGCCGGTCCCAGATGAAACACCCCGATAAAGAGATAATCGAGCGCAATATTCGCCGCACACGCAACAGCAATAAAATACATAGGGCTTTTGGAATCCCCCAGTCCCCGGAAAATCGAGCTGATGATATTATATGCGGTAATAAACGGAATCCCGATAAAGCAGATCGTCAGATAAAGGCTCGTCCCGGAAACAGCCTCCGCCGGTGTAGACATCACCGCCACGATCGGCTTTACCAGAATGAGCAGCAGCACCGTCAGAGCGATGGACACACCCATGAACAGAGTGACAGTATTTCCGACCGTGAGCGCCGCCTGCTTAGACTGCTTGGCGCCGACCGCCTTCCCGATCGTCACGGTAGCGCCCATCGCCAGCCCAACGATCATCACCGTCAGCATGTGCATGACCTGGCTTCCCACTGAAACGGACGTAATGCTGTCCACACCGTTAAACTGCCCGATGATAAACAGATCCGCCATCCCGTATAGAGTCTGTAAAAAATAAGATAACAGATAGGGTAATGAAAAGAAGGCAATGTTTTTAAACACACTGCCCGTCGTTAGATTTTTTTCCATATTTTTTGTCTGCCGCCGGCCTTTGCCGTGCAGACACACCGCTCCTTCCTTTTTCCATCACAAGGATGAAAATACTTCGGAGCTTATTATAAACTTTATAATAGTTGTAGAGTCAAGTATCATTTCCAGGTAATTATTCAGATTTCCCGCACCGACTGCGCTTCCACAAGCTCCCCGTCAAATACGATGTGCCGGTTCTTACTCTTCTTGCGGATCAGCTCCAGCAGCGTCCGGATCGTGGCTTCCGCCATCTCTTCCATCGGCTGGCGCAGTGTCGTGATCGACGGGTTATAAAACTGGGCAATATCCAGACCGTCAAAGCCAGTCACCGAATAATCCTCCGGCACAGACTTGCCGCTCTCAAATATGGCCTTGCATGCGCCGACTGCCATCTGATCCGAGATCGCATAGATCGCCGTGAATTCCTCGCCGGACTCCAGCAGCTCTTTTGCCATCTCATAGCCATTCTCCATCGTGTAAGAGCCGATTTCCTGGTTCATGTATTTCACGAGCGACGGATTGGCTGCAATGCCGTGCTTTTTAAGCGCCTGATAATAGCCCTCCAGGCGGAGGCGCCCAATACTTTCGTCGTCCTCCGTGGAGGCGAGGATCGCGATCTTTTCGTGTCCCTTTGAGATCAGGTAGTCCACGATCTTACCGCTCTCCTTCACATCATCCACGGAAACGGACGCGTACTTCTTCTTGTTTTCATCCTCCAGCAGACCGATCGTACTTAAAACAAACGGTACAGAGATCTGCCTGAGCTTATCCTCCGAGTGGGAGAAATAGCCGCCCAGGAACACAATACCCCGCAGGCGCTTTTCTTTTTCAAGCTGGATCGCCACATCCACCTCATCCTGCCAGTCGTCGACATGCTGGAGCACCAGAGAATATTTCTCTTTCTGTGTCTCGGCCTCAAAAATCTTAATCATACGGTTAAACAGAGGATTGCTGATACCCTTTACCAGCACGGCGATGGTTCTTGCGTCGGTCCGTTTTAAATTCCTTGCGCTGTTGTTCGGAACGTAATTATGCTCCGCAATCGTTCGCATGATCATTTCCTTTGTCTCCTGATTAATATCCGGATGATTGTTGATCGCACGCGAGACTGTACTCACGCCCACTCCGCACATCCGCGCAATATCTTTAATCGTAACGCTTTCCATCTATCTTTCCCTCATTTCCTCTGTCGCAGTGTATCTTTCGTGTATCCGCTGTTCCTTTTGCACAGTCTGTTCGCAAAGGAACCCTATCTACTCTAACATCTGCCGTACAGTTCTGTCAATTCCCGAATTTTCTTTTCCATTTCCTCCGTCAGTGCATTTTTCTTCATTCTCCAGATCCAGTTTCCGCCAAGCTTCGACGGCGTGTTGATGCGCGCCGCATCGTCCAGCCCCAGATAATCCTGGATCGGAATGATCGCCGTATCTGCAACGCTCGCCAGCACGGTGCGGATCATTTTCCAGTTGATCTCGTTCTCATCTTCTCTTTTCAGATCCAGATAGCGCACCGCCATCCGGTAATCCTCCTCCGGCAGAGAGCGGAACCATCCGACCACCGTCTGATTGTCATGCGTGCCGGTATATGCCACGCAATTCTGCGTGTAGGTATGCGGCAGATAATTGCTCTCCTCCCTGGAATCAAAGGCAAATTCCAAAACCTTCATTCCCGGATAACCGGTATCCCGCACGAATCTGATCACGCTGTCCGTCAGAAAGCCCAGATCCTCCGCAATGATCCTTGTCTCGCCAAGCTCCTTTTGCAGTGCATGAAAGAGCGCGATTCCCGGTCCCTTCGCCCAGTGACCGCCCTGCGCTGTATCCTGCCCGTAGGGGATGGAGAAATACTCGTCAAATCCCCGGAAATGGTCTACGCGGACGATGTCATACAGCCGGAAGCATCTGCGCATACGCTTTATCCACCACGCATACCCTGTCTTCTCATGGTATTCCCAGTCATAAAGCGGATTTCCCCAGACCTGCCCGGTTGCCGAAAAACCATCCGGCGGGCATCCGGAGATCGCGGACGGCGTTCCGTTTTCGTCAAACTGGAAGAGCGCCGGCTCAGACCAGGTATCCGCACTGTCAAACGCCACATAAATAGGGATATCCCCGATGATCTCTACCCCATGGCTGTTTGCATATTTCTTCAGCCGGTACCATTGCTTCTGAAAATAAAACTGCTGGAAGCGGTAGAAATCAATTTCCTCCGCCAGAAGCTCCCGAAAGCGCTCCACCGCCTCCGGTCTGCGCAGACGGATATCCTCATCCCACTCGGCAAAGCTTTTCCCGCCGAACCAGTCTTTTACCGCCATGAACAGGCAGTAATCCTCCAGCCACTCCTTATTTTCCTCCAGAAAGTCCTGGTATTCCGGCTTTTCTGCAAGACTGCTTCTTTCGTATGCTTTTCTTAAAATGTCAAACCGTGTTTCATATAATTTCTGATAATCAATATACTGACCGTCTTCCTGCGCGTCGATAGCCTCACATTCTTCCTCTGACAGAAGCCCCTCTTCCGCCAGCTGATCCAGATCGATAAAATATGGATTTCCTGCAAAGGTGGAGAAGGACTGGTACGGGGAATCCCCGTACCCTGTAGGTCCAAGCGGAAGGATCTGCCAGTATCTCTGACCTGCTCTCTCTAAAAAATCCACGAAATCATACGCACATCGGGAAAATGTACCGATCCCATATCTGGAAGGCAGGCTGGCGATCGGTAAAAGTATACCGCTTGCTCTTTTCATATTCACCCTCCCTGTCCGCCGGCAAAGGCAGCCATCAGCCTTTTACTGCGCCGGCAACAACACCTTCAATAATATACTTCTGACATGCCATATAGAAAACGATGATCGGAATAATGCTCAGTACCAGCACGCCCATCATAGCTCCCATATCCACCGAGCCGTAGCCGCCCTTTAAATACTGCACCGCAATTGGGATCGTTTTATATATTCTGATATCCAGTACCAGATACGGCAGCAGATAGTCGTTCCAGATCCACATTGCCTGCAGGATCGCCACTGTAATGCAGGTCGGCTTTAAGATCGGCATAACTACTCTGAAAAAGGTCTGGAGCGGCGTGCATCCGTCGATCATCGCCGCTTCCTCGATCTCAAGCGGGATCGATTTCACGAAACCGGTAAACATAAATACCGCAAGCCCTGCTCCGAATCCCAGATACACCACAATAATGCCGACCGGGTTGCTCAAATGCAGGATATTCGCGATCTTGGACAGTGTAAACATTACCATCTGGAACGGCACGATCATCGAGAACAGGCACAGATAATAAATGGTGGACGTCACCTTGTTCTTTACCCTGCTGATATACCATGCACACATGGAGGTACAGAGAATGATCGCCGCCACGGAAAATACCGTGATAAACAGGGACCAGCCAAACGCCTGGACGAACCCGGTCTTTTCGATACCGTTTATATAGTTGTCGATACCCACAAACATTTTATCCACCGGGATCGCAAACGGGTCTCTGCTGATATATGCTTTTTTCTTAAACGAATTAATCACAACCAATGCGATCGGGTACACATAAAAAATACTGAGGATCGTAAAAAATACGGTTAAAAATCCGCCGTGCTTTGCTTTTCTCGCGTCCATTACTGCTGCACCTCCTTCGATCTCGTAAGCAGATTCTGCGCGATCGCGATCACCGCAACCAGAATAAAGAACAATACCGCCTTCGCCTGGCCGACGCCTTCATATCCGGCACGTCCGTAGAACGTGTTGAAGATATTCAGGGCAAGCATTTCCGACATCTTGGAAGGTTCGCCGTTGGTCAGCGCCAGGTTCTGGTCAAACAGCTTAAAGCCGTTGGTCAGTGTCAGGAAGGTACAGATCGTAATGGACGGCATTACCATCGGAATCGTTACCTTAAACAATACCTGACGGGAATTTGCGCCGTCGATCTTCGCCGCCTCTATAAGCTCCGGCGGAATATTCTGGATACCGGAAATATAAATGATCATCATATAACCGATCTGCTGCCAGCACATCAGGATAACCAGTCCCCAGAATCCAAAGCTGGAGGAATAGGTCAGCGTACGGTTAAACTGCATCAGAATACCGTTCAGCAGAAGCTGCCAGACATAACCAAGAATGATGCCGCCGATCAGGTTCGGCATAAAGAATACTGTTCTGAAAATGTTCGTTCCTCTGATCTTTTTCGTCAGCAGCATTGCCACCGCAAATGCCAGGACGTTGATCAGGATCACGGATACCACGGTAAACGCCGCCGTATACCAGAGCGAATGCAGGAACGGATCCGTCGGATCCCCGAATATTTTCAGATAGTTGCTGATGCCGATGAATTTCGCATCGGTAACGGTGGTAAACTTACAGAATGATAAATAGATACCCATCACAAACGGGGCAATAAACCCAATCGTGAATGCCAACATGGTCGGAAGCACAAACACCGGCCAATATTTTTTAATTGCCTTATCCATACTCTGCTCCTTATTTTATAAAAGGGCGAGCGAAGCATCGCTCACCCTTTTGCTCAAATTCTGACTGTTTCTCTTATTTCTGCTGTGATCAGCCCTCGTTTGCTGCCGCGTACTCTGTAGCCCATCCGTCTACGAATGCGCTTACCACGCCGTCCCATTCACCGGTGCCCTGTGCGTACTCAAGAAGTGCGCTGCCGACGCCGTTCTTCCAGTTCTCAGACGGCATTGTTGTGAAGCACCATGCTACTGCGGTATGTCCTGCTGCGATGTCCTCGTTTGCCGCTGCAACCAGCGGGTTAGCCGGAGCATATTCATCACCGATAGAGGAGAACGGAGTTACAAAGCCCATATCCTGTGTTAGAGCAGTCTTACCGGTCTCGCTGGTTACTACCCAGTTCAGGAAATCAAGTGTTGCCTGGATATCTGCTTCAGACGCTTTGCTGTTTACGCACCAGTAGTTCTCAGAACCTGTGCAGAGACCCTGATTTTCTTCGCCTTCTGCGCCAATGTAGATCGGCATCATGCCAAGATCCTCATCTGCTACTTCATTGCCCTGGATATCGCCGTATGCCCAGGTACCATTCTGATAGAATACTGCCTCGCCTAATGCGAATTCAGAAGCTGCATCCTCGCCAGTTTTGCCGGAAAGCATCGTCGGCTCACAGGTAGCGTTGTTGATGTACAGATCCCAGATTGCCTTGTAGTTGTCAAGGTAAGTACCCTTGATCGCATCGGTAGAACCGATACCGTCTGCCTGATATTCATAGTAGATCGGCAGGTTTGCAAGGTGTGTCTTGAATCTCCAGTCAGAGGAGGAATCCATACCTGCGGAAGTGAATGCGCCCAGGATTCCAAGATCATCCTTCTTCGCCTGGATATCTTCTACGACTGCTTTGAAGGTATCAAAGTTGTTGATCTCGTCCATAGAGGTAACTACTGCGCCCTCTGTCTCGAAGTAAGCGTTCATCAGCGCCTTGTTGTAGATGATGCCGTAGGTCTCGATTACATATGCGATACCGGATACGGAACCGTCATCATTTACCAGCGCAAAGTCGTCGCTCTTTAAGTTCTTGTAAATCTCGCTGTCCTTTAAATCCAGGCAGTAATCTTTCCATGTTGCAAGACCAACCGGACCATTTACCTGGAACAGTGTCGGAGCTTCGCTCTTTGCCATCTCGGATTTCAGCGTGGACTCGTAGGTGCCGGAAGCTGCGGTAACGACCGTAACCTCTACGCCCGTCTCATCCGTGTAAGCTGCTGCCAGGTCTTCCCACTGCTCAGCCTGCTCCGGCTTGAAGTTCAGGTAATAAACCTTTCCGGTTTCTTCTGCGCTTGCCGGTACGGCTGCCAGACCTGCTACCATTGCTGCGGATAATGCCACTGATAATGCTTTTTTCATTGTTTTCATAGTGCCTCTCCTTTTCTTTTATAAATTTGATTCTTTTTGGAAACGTTCTCGGTATTGTTACCGGTAACGTTTCCGGTTTCTGGTATTATAATAACACCGTTTGGAAGTATTGACAAGTCCTTTTTTCTCTCTTTACGCTATTTCGTTTGATTTTCACAAAATGAGTGCCTTGTTTTTGTGCATTTTCTCTAATACCTCTGCGTTTACCACGTTGTTTCACACTCTGCATCTGCTGCCTGCAGCCGCTCAAAAAGGGCAAAAAATACGGCGGCCGGATTCTTCATCCAGACCGCCGCATCGTTGTTCCGTTTTTTTTAAGCAATACCCTATTTCCCGGCTTTTTTAGCTTCTGCGATCAATTTTTCCGCTGCCTCCCACCTTTGCTTTGTCTTATATTCATTTACACGGCTGCGGAGACTCTGGAATTCTTTTTCTGACATATCTTTGTTATATGCATAGCAGCTTCCAATTTCCAAAAGATATATCACTTCACCTGTTCCTGTCTTTTGCGGGAGCAGACGTTCCTTCCGTGATACTGCATCCAGGGATTCAATATCCGATTCCTTTATCTTAATTGCATAGGAGCAGTCTATTACCCCGTGGGCAGGCGCCGGATCAATATTATCCACATAAACCATAAACATTCCCGCAAAATTCGGCGGGACATTGTTCATGTCCAACCGTATGGACTGATACTTATCCCCTTCCTGATAGGACTGGATGATCAGGTTCGATTTGTCATACAGATAATTACTGTCCGTACACTGAATCCTTACCCGGCTGTTGCTCGACCACCGTTCTCCTGCGTCGAAATCGCAGTAAAACTGGAGGATGAATTCAAAATCGCGGGATACGGAATCACTATTCCCGAAGAAAATTGCCTGGTCCATCTGTGATACTGACATATTCATCGGATAGACATTCAGCAGCGCAACATTAGGATTATCCTGCACCCACTTATCCAGAATGACATTATTCCGGAAGGACTGTGGAATTTCCACAGGGTTATCCGGAGTGGAAACCACCGCGCAGAGACAGTAATGCGCCCCGGCTTTCAAATGATAATCATCGTTGATCAAAAATGCACTCTCTGTCAGACAGATTTCCCCGCCCCGATTTCTTCCGAAACAGAGCCTGACTGCCCGCTGATCATCGGCACTTTTGACGTAAACTGACCGGAAACATAACCGTATAATTCATACCAGTAATTCGGATGGCAGAACACGCCGTATGGCATCAGAAACAGTTGTACAGTCCCTCCTGTCGCCTTTTGGGAAAGGTTTTTGCCCCGCACATAGCAGTTGCAGTTCCGCTCCGATATCACGCTTGTGTTCTTGTTGCTCAGCACCTGCCCATATCGTGCGGCCGCTGTGTCCCAGGTAAGGATTTCCTGCCCATAGGGGATAATATCTACAGAAGCAGCCGAGCGCTGACTGATTCCCGTATCCGCCTCTTTCAGGTCGTCCCGTATAATAATTCCATTATACTCCATTGATTCAATCCCTCCTTTCAGAAAGCCGGTTTCCAGTTCTTCTCCCCGGTAAGTACCGATCACCTGTTTGATGATCTCGTATCCATACTGGTTAAATTGATAAAATGTTTCCGAAACTCTATAAATCGTATTCCCCCAATATGTGTATCCCGAAGCTGTGCGTTCCCATTTTTCATCATATTGGTATGTATACTGTGGTTCAATGTTGAGCACATCCCGAAAGGCGTCTGCCCAAATCGGAGCAAGCGTACGGACATCCATGGTTTCTGACACTCCGCTCAGGCACTGCATCCCCGCCAGCCGGATCCTCGGCGCAATAACATTACCAAAATAATTATCACTCTGCGGCGGCTGTCCGTTATATTGCTTTAGCAGCTTCCAGATTTCTTTTGCACACTGAAGGAATGTATCCATGTTGTTTCTTGAATACTTTCCTCCAATTTTAAAATCTGCGGAAAATTCCAGCCCGAAAGCGTCCGGAACATGTGACAGCTTAGCATGTCCTATGGGAGGCATTTTATAGCAGATGCGCGTCAAAACATCCGGCGGTACAACTTCATTTGTGCCTGCCTTTTTGAGATCCTCGTAATTAAGCCCTGACATGTTTTCATCTCCGGATATGCCCGAGAACATCTGATGGGCATATGTATCTGCAAAAATGTGGAGAAGCATGCCCAATTTCATATTGTCCCTGATGCCGGAATTCAGAAAATCCGTCATCATTGTCTTCATCAGGCTGTCCGTTTTATCTTCCATGGAAACCTGCACGCAGCGGCGGCCCTTCGCATCGTTTCTGGCAATTTCGTGCCACGGCTGTTTCGGTATAAAATGAAAGGGCACGATCGTCAAAAGCATATGTGTATTCAACAGCTCTGGCGCTGCCGTCTGTATCATTGAAATCCCTGTTGTCACCGGATAAAAATACCATGTGTTATCTATCACCCGTTTCGCGATCCCTCGATCTGTGAAATACTGCGGCGGCCGTCCCTCAACGTAAATGCCATTATATATCTGATCGTAGATCAGGTTGAAGTCATCCACAAACTGTGAATAAAAAGCAATTTCCTCCGCTTCCGTCTCCTGTATATCTGCCAGATAACACAGTGTTTTTACACAGCAATAATGGAAAGATATGTTCATAACCCCTCCTTCCCGCTTCATAAAAAGCAGTATAATTCAAATCAATTTTTTCAGGCTCTCCGTTTGCGTCTTGTCAGTATTACGGCTATGCCAGCGCCGGAAATACACATTACGGCGATCCACATCCATATGCCGGAGTCATCACCTGTCTTTGGACTGGCCTTCCCTGTGCTGCCATTCTTTCCGGGACGGGTGCTATTGCCTGCCGCCGGGCCGGATGTCCGCTCCGTTTCGCTGCCGGGTGTTTCGGTTTCCTCCGTCTCGCTGGCTGGCGTTTCGGTTTCCTCCGTTTCGCTGGCTGGCGTTTCCGTTTCCTCCGTTTCGCTGCCGGTAGTCTCCGTTTCCTCCGTCTCACTGCCGGGCTCCTCTTTCTTCTCCGCCAGCACATAATAACTGTTATGGTCCGTCCGGAATGTGATCCGTTTTCCGTCCACGCTGCTGTCCATCACAGTCACATTGCCTTCCGTGGAAAGGTGGCAGATGACCGGGGACGCATACGTTTCCAGCGTCTCCACTGTGACCGTGACTGTCCGGCTGACCTCCACACGGTTCCCATCCTGATCGACGAAATAAATATCCATCGGATAAATATTTGTCCCATAGGCTGCCATACAGCTTTCAAACCAGCGAAAGCCCTGTGCGTCCGTTTTCGGGATGGGATATACCACCAGCCGGAGTTCGTTCCCCGTGATGCCGCTGACCGCCACGCTGCTCCCGTCCCCCAGCGTGACCGCCGCTCCCCCGTTTTCCACAGGGGCAGTATACCTGTCTGACTCCTGGATATACCGCGCACGTACCTCGATCTCGGCCTTTCTGCTTTCCGTCAGCGCTGCCGCAGAACAGGGGAGCGCCATAAGCAGGCACAAAAGCAGTGCGATGCCCAAAGCCCCGGTCCGTTTCCTTTTCATCATTTCCCACCTCCCATCGTAACTGTCGTTTTCAGGGATACGCTTCCCCCTGAGTAATAGGTCTCCGGCTCATATGCCATCAGCTTCAGTGTGATGGCGTCTCCGTCCTCTGGCAGCGCATCAAGGGTAACGGACTGCACATATTCTCCGGGTCTTATCAGCCCGGTCTCTCCGAGCGTATCTCCCTGCGCATCCAGCACCCGCAGCTTTAACCAGACCTTATTTTCTGCCGGGTTCGTCAGCCAGATATCCGCCGTGTCCCCGTCCAGGATGACAGCACCGCAGACGGAGACCTGAAAAGCCTGCGCATCCAGTTCCTCCCATCCCAGACCATCCGGTACATCAGGCGTCCCCTGCACAGCAGAAGGGTCAAAAGGAGGAGGGGTAAACTCTGTCTGTCCGGTCCCTTTGCCGGCGCCGAAGGCAAGGACTGCGGTCATCACTGCCAGGGCAGCCGCACAAAGGACTGCCGCCAGCAGCAACAGATTTTTCTGTTTTTTCTGATTCAAGACGTTCTGCCCCTCCTCTCATGTTTCTTTTGGCCCGTTATTTTTAGAGCCGTCCTGTCAGTTCTCTGCCTATTCGGACGCCGTGATCGTAACCGTGATCGTGCCGATGGTATCCCCATTCGTATTTTCCGGGAGCGTACCGGTTGGTGTGACGGTCAGGGTCCCTCCTGTCTCCTTCCCTGCGCCATTCTCACCGTTCCCGTTGTCAGCGGTGCCAAGCTGCAGGGAAGTCTCCGTAAATGCCATCCCGGCACTCTCATAACCTGTTTTCGCCTCATAAGCGGGCGTTGCCGTGATCCCGGCATTGGAATGGTTGGTAACGGTAATGGTTCCTGACTGGCTGCCCCAGCCGCCCTCTGTAGCTCCGTTGTAAGTATGAGTGTCCGGATCCCACGTGCCTTCGGAGCCGGACGTATAAGTAAAGCTCAGGTCCGTCCATGCGATATCTACCTTATATCTTGCAGCGCCGGACTGTCCTTCTTTATAAGTACCCGTGACATTCGCCACAGCGCTGCCGCCGATCTGGTCAACTGTCTTGGGGCTTTCATCCGCTGCAAAAGCAGATACATTTGCGCTGCAGGCCAGCGCAAGGGAAAGAAACAATGCTGCTGTCTTCTTATCTCTCATAATAATGAGTCCTCTCTTTCTTCAAAAAATATCTTTCGCGTCTCTGCGGTCCGGGAATGCTTCCGGAAGGTCAGAAACAGTCCCGTGCCATTCTGCGCAAAACGGCTGTTTACTGTGCGGCGGAGACCTTTACGGTGATCGTACCGACCGTCACGCCCTCAGCGCTGACCGAAGCGTTCGGCGTACCGCTTATGGTAAATGTGGACTTCTTGCTGTCTGCGGAAGCATAGCCGTTTTCTGTGCCGGCATTCAGGGTATATGCCGGTTCATCCAGCGCGCCGCTTATGCCGTTCCCGGTAACCGGAATGTATTCCAGGGCAACGGCAACCTCCGCATTGGAATGGTTCGTCACGGTAACGCCTGCCGTGGTCTTATCCCATCCGGCGGAGGTGTTATCCGTGTAGGTGTGGTCGGACGGGTTCCATGTACGGGAGCCGCTCTCGTGGTAGGTAAACGTCATATCGTCCCATACGATATCCACGCTGTAGACCGTATCCGTGGCGGTGCCTCCCGTATACTTTGCCGTGACGTCAATGGGCTGGCTCCCATTCTCCCCGACAGTCCCGCTGCCTCCCGCTGCCAGAGCGGCGGTTCCCATGCCTGCCATCAAAGACAGTGCCAAAAACGCTGTGATCATTTTTTTCATGATATATTCCTCCATTCAGTTTTGATCGTCCGGGCATTTTAAGGGCGCCCGTTTCCCTGTTTATCTACACCTCCAGCTGATGCTTTGAGGCTGTAAACCACTTTCATTCGCTGACGGTGATGGTGACAGGTATTTCTGTGTTCACCACTGCCTTCTCCCCGGTGTCCGGGTCATAGTACAGCACTGCGAATTTCCCTTCGTAGCCTCCCGCCGACAGCTTCCCCGCTGCGCCGTCCAGCAGCTCCAGCGCTGTCACCTGGTTTCCGGGCTTCAGCAGGCCGGACTGGACGATGATCTCATCCTGTACCACGATCTGCAGCACCATGTCCTGCGTGGATTTCGTCGGGTTGGCGAAGAAAAGCTCTGCCGTCCCCGCTGACAGGGAGATATCTACTTCGTTGGAATAGCTTAAAGATACGGCTCCGCCGCCCTCCTCTGCTTCCAGCTTTTCATCATCCTCATCCCCAATAGGTTCTGCGTTCGTTTCTTCCTGCTGGGGCGCATAGTCCGGCGTAAGTGCCGGAGCCGTATCCCGGAAGAACAGCGCCCATATGGTCACACCGACGGCGATGACCGTGATGAGCAGGAGAAGCAGGATCAGGATCTTGCTCCTGTTCCCATTTTCCCTGTTTGCATTCTGCATCATTCCTCACCTCCTATCGTGACTGTGACCGTGCCGAGCATCCCGGCCGTAAAATCAGAAGACGGTCTGCCCGCCAGCGCCAGGTACGCTTTCTTTTCTTCTCCCCTGGGCAGAGCTACAGGCGCATCGATAAAGTTCCCGTCATCGCCGGAAAATCTGCCGGATACCGTCGTAACAGACGGGCTGTACAGATAAGAAACCATGGTATCCACGCTGCCTGTGTTTTTGACTGTGATGGAGTCTCCTCCATTGTCCGCCGTCCACTTACCTTCCTCATGGGTGTAGGTGTCCGGATTCCATGCGCCGTCTGTATAGGTGTATTCCAGCGCATCCCAGGAAACCTCCACGGAGATGACCTCCTCCACCGGCCTTATCTTAAAAGTGACAGTCTGGGAGCCCTCGTAACTGCCGTTCTCCACTGCCGTGATGGTCACAGAGGCAGTGCCGACATCCACATTATTCTCATAAGTCACGGTATAATCCGTGTCCTTTTCAAGCGTTCTCCCGTTCTTGACCACGGTAACGCCGGGAGTCCTGGCGGTACCGTCGTAGGTGAAACTGGTTTGCTCCAGCGTCACGGTGGCGGTGGACAGATCGGACTTGGTGATCTCAAACGTAGTAGAACCGCTGACCTCATAGTTGCCGCCTTCCTCGTCTGTGATGGTCACAATAGCAGTACCGACATCCGTGTTATTGGCATAGGTAACGGTGTACTCCTTGGCGTCAATTATCATATCGCCGTACATGACTGTGACTTCGGGTTTCTTCTCCGTGCCATCGTATTCATAGCTGTCCTTCTCCAACGTGATGGTGGGATCGTACACAGTTCTAGTCAATATATATACTTGTATGCTATTCGTGGCTTCCGCTGTGTTATCTGTTTCTGCAATCGTAGCAATTATAGTATAGGTTCCTGCATCAACGGGAGCAGAATCAAGAAGGTTACCCGCAGAATCCTTCCATGAGAAATCAATATCTTCAATCGACGCACCATCCACGGTTATGCGGTCTTTAAACTGATAGTTCAATGCTTCGCCCGAATAGGTTTTCGTAATGGAAGAATCCCAGAAAGTAATAACGGGGGTAGCCTTCGTGATTGTTCCATCTATGGTGACAGAACCCTCCGGCAGCTTATAGTTACTAGCATCGTCCCCGCTCAGGGTCACACCATTGGCAGTGATAGTTTTCGCTTCCTTCACATTGGCGCTGTTATAGGTGTAAGACTCCGCCGCTACAGTCACATCATCCCCGGAAACAATGTTCCTAATTTCAATAGAAAGACCTGCCGGAGCATCCGTCGTTTCGTCATAGGTTTTTGTAGTTTCTCCAATGATGACCAACTCCAGTTCTCTCTGCTCCACTTTTACCGTGGTTGCTGTGCTAGTAAGGAAATACCCGTCTACAGTGGCGGTGCATGTGTATGTGTATGCGTACTCGCCTGCATCCAGCTTATCAGGAGTGTAGGTCTCCCCTGTTGCCTCGTCAATCTTCACCCCATCAAGATACCACTGATAAGTAACGTCATTGGTGCTGTCATCCGGCTGTGTTACAGTAGCTGTCAGGGTGGGTGCCATATCACCGTAGGTCATCGTAGTCGTGGTCGGTGAAATGCTCACGCTCTGGATTGGGGCTTTTTCTACGGTGACAGTACCGGTCAGTTCGGTAACTGTTGTGTCATTTACCCATGTGCCACCTTGTTTATAAGCATAGCCATTCGCCAGATAATTTCCAACTGAACCGCTGCCTCCCACAGCGTAATTACCTCCATTACCTCCGATATAGGTTCCGCCGCTTAGTGTGACAGTCACCGGAGCATCCTTATACACCATCAACCCATAACCAATGCCAGCGTTGATGATTCCTCCATCAATCGTTACCGATCCAGCCTCTGCAACCAACGCCCAATAAGTACCGACGATGGAGCCGTCTTTCATGATAAAACTGCCTCCATTGACAGCAATCACCCCCTGGTAATACAACATGTCGCTGGAAAGCGTATGAACAGCACCATCCGCGCTTTTGCCTGTAAAAATAATCTCCTCGTTATCCTCCACAGTTAGCGAACTTGTAACCACTGCATCTGCCAACAGGGTAACAGTCGCTGTCCCAGTCATATTTTTCGCCGCCTTCCATGCCTCTTCGATGGTGAGATAATATGCCGGTTCCCCATCATTCACAGTTACGCTGGCTTCCGCCTGTGCAGTACAGCCTTCTGCTTTACAGCTTCCGTCTGTATCCCAGTCATGGGGTTTTGTTTCTTCATGCCCACATACCACGCATGTTCCGATGTGGTTTTCTCCATCTTCTTTATCTGTCCAGGTTTTGTAACTGTGTCCGCATTTTTCTACAGTCAGCGGACCAGTCAGTGCTTTACCGTCCAGACCTTACGTAACCAGCACCCCATTGGAATAATAAGCATACTTCAGGTCCCCGCCTACATTTAAAAGCTCTTTCAGCGTAATAGAGTTTCCGCTATCAATCAGGATGCCATATGCACCGCTGTAACTTCCTCCGGAAAGGAGCGCACTACCAGAACTCTGGATTCTGAGTGCCGTGCCGTCTGCACCGTTTTCCCCTTTTGTATTGGAAGCGCTGATGCTGCCTCCTGTGATCGTGATCTTTGCCCCGGAACCGCTGACATACACGCCGCTTGCCCTGCCGCTGATATTTCCGTCCGAAATAGTGATGGTACTTCCATCGGAAGCCGCCGCCACGCCGATATCCCCGCTGACGTTCCCCGTCTGGATCTGTGCCGTCCCGCTGTTGTACACGCAGACGCCGGAATGTCCGTCCGCCGTTGCCGCAGCAGTTCCGCCGTTCAGGACAAAGCGCCCGCCATTTACTGCAATGGCATTGTTTCCGCCCGCTCCATTTTCAACGGTTCCGCTCTCCAGCGTAAGGGTTCCCCCGGAAGCAATATTGATCAATCCGCTTGATGCATTAAAGACATTTCCGGAGATGGTATAGTTGCTATCCTTTTCGCTCTTTAAGGTAATATTACTGCCAGACGTTACTGTAAGCGTTTCACTGACTTCCACATCTGCCAGCAGTGTTACCTCAGCCGTCTTTCCCTGCGCCGCCTCCCATGCATCCTCAAAAGCGGGATACTTCGTTGTATTCCCATCCGCCGTTACGCTTGCTTCTGCTTCCGCACTGATCTGGAATGTAGTTTCCATTGTTCCCACATAACCGCCTCCGACAACTCCCGTTATGGTTACCGTTACTGTTTTTGCGAGGGAACCTGTATCCGTTTCCGCCCAGCCTGTGGAACCTGTCATTTTCTGTGTGTAATGCGTCCCCTCTGTCAGTATTTCCCCTGTTTCCGTATCTTTCACCACCAGCGTATAGGAATCTCCGGATTCTCCCGCTGCCTCTGCCGCCACCGTCGTACCATCAAATGCCTTCGCATAATAGAAAGTCGGTGTATTCTGGAAGCTGGTTCCGGATGTGACTTTTTCATAGGTCTCGCCGTTTTTCACATACCATGCTGTATTCCCCTCACCGGAAGAATAATAAGAAGAAGCGTCATATCTCGTACCTGCATATCTACTTCCCACTACACAATTTGCCGGAAGCACACGCTGCTCACTGGATTCCCCGTTCTCCACAAGCGTGATTTTATCATAGTTTACCGTTGTACTGCTGCTTACGTCTATGGCGTAGTCAGACAGGTTATAAACCGCCTTTACGCCATTAAAAGCGCCGTCTCCGATTGTCTGAACGCTCTCCGGAACGATAATCGTCAGATTGGAGTCACGATAGAATGCATATTGTTCAATGCTTATCAGCGTATCCGGCAAAATTACACTCTGTAAGGAATAGCACTGGCGAAACGCATAATCGCCTATCGTTTCCACACCTTCCGGTATTTCAATCTCCACCAGCCCGCACTGGAAAAACGCATACTGCCCGATATTTTTTAACGTATCAGGAAGCGTAATGGATACCAGACCGCTGCAGTCACTAAAAGCCGACTCTTCTATTTCTGTAACCCCGGAAGGAATGACCAATGTATCCAAACTTTTACAGGAAGCAAAAGCATAGCTTCCAATTTTCTCCAGTGTGGAGGGAAGTGTTACTTCTTCCAGATTGGAGCAATCACTAAATGCGAAAAACCCTAAAGCTGTTATCCCTTCTTCTACGACCACTTTTTTTATGTTTCCCCTGTAGTCGTTCCATGGGATATATCCGCTTCCATAGTAATCCGGCATCGCTCCGGTTCCGCCAATCACCAGCAGGTCCTCCGTCCTATCACCGTCTGTATCGTACAACGTCCAGGTGCAATTCCCGGTTGTACCTTCATGGATAATCGTTCCATATCCGTCTGTCTTTTCTGCAACCGCAACCGTAATCTTCGGCAGTTGCACGCCTTCTCCAAGCTTCAGCGTATAATCTATACCATCTATCGTTACCGTTTCTGGCAGTTCCGGAACATAAACGTATTTCGCCGCCGTTTTAGACTGGAAAGTTCCGCCAGTATTTATCTTCCATGTAATTCCCGTCAGCGTAAAATTTTCAACTGTCTGCACATTTGTGGCTTCCGCCGCATGGACAGTCATGGACGGGAATACCGCATCCAACAGGGAGGTCAGGATACCGCCGTCTTCCCCTGTTTCTGTCACCGTCTGTTCCGTATCCGCCGTTTCCGGGGTTTTCTGCCCTTCCGTCACCGGGGCTTCCGGCTCTGCGGGAGGCTCTGCCTGCAGGACGGCGGCAGTTTCTGCTGCCCCGGTTTCCGCTGCCGGTGCTTCCGCGCCTGCGCTCTGTCCTTCCTGTCCGGACGGTTCTGCTGGTTCTTCCTGCTGCTGTACAGGAGCTTCCGTTGCCGGAGCTTCTGTCTGCTGCGTTCCCGGGTCTTCTGTCCCCGGCGTTTCCGTCTGCTCCGTATCTGCCGCTGCAGGTGGCGTCACCGGTTCTGTTCCATTTTCTGTCCCCTGGTCTGTTTCCGGCCCGTCTGTCTGGTTCTGCGTCCCGTCCGGGTTCTCCTGCGTCCCCGTGTTTTCTTCTGTCTGCATATTATCCGGGACGGGTTCCTGTGTCACCGGTTCGGTCTGCGTTTCCGGCTCCTGCACCACCGCTGCTGCTTCCACGCCGGATTCTCCCGACCGGATTTCCAGCGTGACATCCAATGTTTCTGGAAGTGTAATATCCGTCTTTTCCGCACCTATATCCAGTGTCTGTGTACGTATCCCTTCCTCAAGGTCGGAAAACACTGTCACCACCACCGTCCCACTGCCGGTATTTCCTGTACCCGTATCACCGTCCGCTGCTGCGGGGATCTCCACGGAGCTTCCCGCCAGTACCGCCGCCAGTATGAATGCCGCCGCCCGGCGCAGCCCCTTGTTCCTGTTTTTCATTCCTGTATCACTCCTGTTCCTGCTGCAAAAAATTTCTATATCTGTAACTGGTATCCGTGTCCCCGGATATCCGTGCCTTCCATTCCATACATCCTATATCAGCTTCCTTACCTCATTGATCGCGGTTCCGGCTCGCCCCGCGGGTCATTCCCCACCGTTTCTTCCTCACTGCCAGTATCATAAGAAATACCTGCAGCAAACACCCATGCAGATAATTTTCGTAATTTCTGTTTGATAGTTCTCATCCCTGTATCACTCCTGTTCCTGAAGGGGCCTGCGCCCCGATTTCCAGCCCCATTGCACCGCCGCATTCCTCACCGTCTCCAGAAACCGTTCCTCCGTCAGCGGACGGGGGATAAAATCAAAGATGTGGCGGCGGATCGCCATCCTTGCAAAATATTCATCATCTGTTACCCACACGATGATCGCCTGCGGATAACGGCTGCTGCACTCCAGTACGGTTTCAATCCCCCGCGCACCGTCCAGCGCAACCACGATCATATCGCTGTCCAGAAAGCGGAAGTACCCATCCTGCTCCATATAATGAAGCTCCGCATCCGGCATCTCCTCCAGCAGTTTCCCTGACAGCATCTGGTATTCTTCCCCGGATTCCGTGCAAAACACTGCCCGCATATAGGAATCCTCCCCCTTCCTGTTTATCGTACATTAAAAACAAACATGTGACGTCTTCCCCTCACGCCAGTGCGCATCCAGCCGAAGGCTTTTGCGTCATAGAAAAGCACAGAACGCTTTTTTTATGACAGCAAAAAGACCGCTGGCTGCACAGGCATAATACGCCCGCAGTCAACGGTCTTTCTTT
>OLRY01000639.1_pt1 | contig 43043 bp, 40 predicted proteins | sample 1672541 | NCBI WGS metagenome assembly OLRY01 (sample SAMEA3136697, study PRJEB25190) | human gut metagenome | biome: human gut; feature: human-associated habitat; material: faeces | place: Austria | collected 2013 | reverse complement strand
GGCTGTTTTATGGCAGGGATTCTCTAACATGTCTTGTTTAACTAAATGACATTGGTTCACGTCGTTCACAGTAACCGCAAAGTGAACAGTAATCGGTTGATTTTTTCCCGGATTATCACTATACTTATTCTATATGTTACTTTAACGGAGGTTTCCATCATGCCCGTATTTTACTTTTTCGGGGACAGTATCACCGCATCCGGTCGTCTGTGGCAGCAAACAAACGGCGGTCTGGGCGACGGCTATGTCTCCCTTCTCGCCGCACAGCTCAAAAATCATTTTTCAGAAATCTCTTTCTATAATAAAGGATTTGACGGCTTCACAGCCGCTGCGCTGCTCCGCTGCCTGCGGCAGGATACCGTCTGGCAGGCTGCCGACTATATCACCGTACAGATCGGCATTAACAATGTCGGCGTTGCCATGAATACCGGTGTCTCCCTGCAGGCGCAGGATTTTTCCATGCAGTACCGGCACCTTCTGTGCGAGATTGCCAGCCGCACATCCGCCCGCATACTCGCCCTCGGCCCCTTTATTTTCCCGCAGCCACAGGAATATGCCGCCTGGCTTCCGACAGTCCGTGAAGCCGAAGCCATCATGGCAAAGGCTGCTGCAGATCTGAATATTTCCTTTGTGCCGCTGCAGAACATCTTAAACGATGCAGCTCATGAGCTCGGCTATTGTGCCGTCACCACTGACGGCATCCATCTTACCGGAGTAGGTCATCGGATACTCGCAGCTTGTCTGCTGCCATACTATACCTGCGATATGTGATCTTCCCCCACATTTTCCGGTTCGTCCGGCGCATTTTCCTCCACGTTTTCCGGTTCGTCCGACGCATCTTCCTCCATATTTTCCGGTTCGTCCGGAGCATCATTTTCCGCAGTCCCCATCGTCTCCTGCTCTGTCTCCTGCGCATTCTCCGGCTCACGCATCCATGCAGCCGAATCCTGCGGCTTCGGCTCCGCTGCTTTCATCATCGCACGCTCACGCAGGCTCTTTCCGTTTGCCGCAGCCTGCTCCTGGCGCTGCTTCTCCTTCAGTTTTTCTGTCATAACCGCATAGACGCGATCCGGTTCCGCCTTTGCCAGCTTTGTCAGTCTTGTGACACCCCAGAACATAAACAGTGGAAGGGCGATTGCCGTGAACAGCATTCCAAGGCTCAGCGACCGCATAAAGAACAGCACGATCTCCATTAAGACCTCTACTCCCAGCAGAATAAATACCACTTTCTTCATAAGGAAAGCCCTGTCTACGCGGTTTGCAAAACGCACAGCGCTGATGCCGGCAAACATCTCCATAACCGCCGTCAGCATAAAGCAGACACCCATCATAACTGCCATTGTGATCGTCATATCCGACTCCGCCAGCATCTGAACAATTTCCTCTGTCCCCTTCGATGCCTCCATCGCAACAAGAAACATATTAATCCCGTACATCATGGTATTTGTCACCGCAATAAAGATCATCATGATTCCCGATGAGAGCAGGCACATCCTGCCGTTCATCGCCAGACGCATCGCTTTTTGTTTGTCCATTTGTTCTTCTGTTTTCATTTGTTTTCTTCCTTTCTGCCGTTCCTTTATTATGATTTCCACACTTCCCGGAGCACTCGCACGGCATTCCCGTAAAACATTTTTTCCTGCTCCGCTTCTTTCATCCCGCATTTCGTCAGCACCTGTGAAAGCCGCGGCATTTTCGCCGGGCTGTCGATCTCCAGCCGCCCGCTGATACCGTCGAAATCCGTACCAAGAGCAAGTACATCGCTGCCTCCTACATTGCGGATATGCCGGATGTGCTGAAGCATATCACGGATACGGCTGCTTTCTCCCCGCTCACTCAGAAAATGAGGTGCAAAATTCAATCCGATCACACCGCCGCTTTCGGCGATCGCCTTAATCATGGCATCCGTAAGGTTACGCGGATGATCTGTGATCTCCCTGCTGTTAGAATGTGACGCAATAAACGGCTTCTTGCTGATGCGCGCCACATCCCGGAATCCCCCGTCCGACAGATGGGAAACATCGATCACCATGCCAAGCTCATTCATCCGCTCCACCGCCTCAATCCCAAAGGGCTTCAGCCCCTTCTGCATCACCTGCGGCTTTACCGAGTTCGGAAAGCCAAGCGTGTTCTCATGATTCCAGGTAAGCGTCGCGATGCGCACGCCCCGCTGATAGACCGTATCCAGTTTTCGCAGGTCGCTGCCGATTACGCCAAGATCCTCTCCGGTGAAGATTACACCGATTTTCCCGTTCTCCGGATTCTGCATCAGCCGCTCAATATCCGTTCCCGATGTGACCATTGTCAGAGCATCCTCATGAATTTCAAGCAGCCGGTCTTTTTTATCGGCAATATCACAAAACCTTTTCCATGTAAATGCATCCCGGCAGAGATGCGGAAAATAGCCGGTCGGTACAAACGCAGAAAAACACTGTATCCACGTACCGCCCTCCTGCATTTTTGAAATCGACACCATCCGCTCATTGTCCGCAAGATTTTCCTTCGGATAATGAAGCATCGTGATGGTATCGCTGTGCAGATCAAGATATCTCATAATAACCCCTCCGCGATTTTGCCGGGCTGCTTTGCCCCGGCATCGTCTCCACGATCATTTTGCAGCGTCCCGCTCTCCGTCAGCACTGTTTTCTTACCACTGCATACTCATCGCCGTTGCGATAGTACGGGCAGCGATAATGGCTGTCAGACATCAGCCGGACATATTCGTCCTCATCCATATTAATGTCGCAGACATAGCTCTCATAATCGTCGTCATAAGTATAATATGTGCAGTTCTCACATGTTCCGCCCATATGCCATAATTCCTCCATTTTCATCCTATCTGACACAGCCTGCCCGGATACGCTCCGAAGGACCGCCTTTCTTCTGTGCATTACCTTCCAAGAATCTCCATCAGTTTCCTCATATATCGCAGCCTTTCCGCAAACTGCACATAAAAATCCCGTCCGTCATACGGCTTCTGATAAAAGCTTTCCAACAGATAAACATTCAGATCTTTTGTGAGCTGCTCATCATTCTGTGACAGCAAAAGCGCGCCGGCATCCTCAAGAAGCTTGTGCCACTCCAGAACAAATGTCTCATATTGAGTCAATTGTTCCATGTCAAGCCACTTACTGATCTTCACTTTTGTTTTCGGCTGTATCCGGCATTCCTGCTGCTGGACAAAATACCGAAAGCTTCCATTTTCATAGATACGGCCCAGCGGAAACATCCTGCAAAGTCCCGGCCGAAAAGCGTGGATCGCACAGCGTTTTTCCATATTTAAAAACGGACACTGTTCCGCCTCGCCCTCCATGCGAAGATTCGGAAGAAGAATGCCGTCTACCGGATGCAGCTCCAGACAGCGCTCCATCAAACCGGAAAAGCTGGTGTGCAGCCCCTTTTCCAGACGCCAGATATCCATAGGATCAAGCACAATGGACTCTCCCATACCCGTACAGCAGTCCCAGCAACCCTTACAGCCTCCGCAGCCGATTTTCGCCATATCGTTCGCCGAATATAATTTTTTCAGATCGCTCTCTAAAACTTCTCGTTTCATGTCATTCTCCGTCTCTCTTTCGGGTAAGCAGAAATACCGTCGCCATGATACACACAAATCCTATGAGATCTATCGTCTCAAAAGAACTTCCAAGCCAGAATACCGAGAGCAGTGTCGCCGATACCGGTTCAATACTCGACAGCATACTTGCCTTCACCGGTCCTATGTCTCCGACGCCCTGCAGATACAGCGTGTATGCGATCAGCGTACCCACTATGGCCACACCGCCAACCGCAAGCCAGCCACGCATATCCAGGTTTACCGGGATCTCCCAGATGCGGATAGCGCAGGCGAGCGCCGCACCGCCGATCAGCATTCCATAACCGGTAACCACCATACTTCCCCACTTTGGAATAATGCGTGCCGGAAGCAGTGTATAGCACGCCAGACTGACTGCCGCGATCAATCCCCATGCCAGTCCCTTTTTCGTAAGCACCATAGCAGAAAGATTCCCGTGTGTCGCAAGCAGAAAGGTACCGAGTACCGCCAGGATCACCGCGGATATTTCCCGCGCCGTCGGCAGCCGGCGCATCCGCAGGCACACCAGGATCATGATCAGCACAGGGCCGAGATACTGCAGCACCGTCGCGGTCCCGGCGTTTGAATAAGAGATCGCCGTCAGATAAGCATACTGGCAGAACAACAGACCACAGATCGCAAAAATTACTACCTGCGCGGCATCACGCCTGTTTTTCCAGATACCGACCGCACGCGCTCTCTGCTTCACAAAAATAAAAAGTGTCAGAAGAACGCCTGCCGTCAGCATTCTCACCGCTGTCAGCCAGCCTGAATCGACCTGGTAATTTGTAAATAAATATTGACCGCATGCTCCCGAAAATCCCCAGAGTACCGCGCCTGTCATCGTACAGATCGTTCCGCGAAAATTACGGTTCATATCCTCCCCCTCTTTCTCCTACTCTTTATACTACAAATCGGGTACTTCGTCAATTAGATCATCCCAAACATTCCTTGTTGATTTTTTTGGGACAAAGTGATAAGATAGGCGCATACAGGCAACATGTTATTCTGATTCTCAAATATTTTATGATAAAATACAGGAGGGGAAAATCATGTTAAAGAAAAGCAGACTGTTGCTTTTGCTGGCGCTTTGCGGGCTGCTGAGTCTTACCGGCTGCCGCAAAAAGGCAGACGAAACAGAGAGCGAGACTCAGACCGTTTCCGAAACGGAATCCGAGTCCGAAACCGAAAAAGAGACGGAAAAAACGACCGAAAAAGAAACCCAGAAAGCGGCCACGGGCACAGAGAAAAAAACAACCATAAAAGCAAGTACTACAAAACCATCAACAACTACAAAAAACACTGCCGCACAGACCGAAACCACTGCACAGACAAATGCGGGAAGCTACGGTACCGAACAGTGCCCGTACTGCTATCAGCAGATTTCCACCGCTCCAAACGGTGACGGCACAACGGTTTACTCCGTTCATGTAGCGCAGGAAAAGGCCTGGGCCGATATGTATGGTTACGGCGATACGCCGCCTGTAAACCAGCAGACCGATGCTCCGCAGACAGACGCCCCGCAGACCGATGCTCCCGCGGATCCTGTTGATGATTCGCAGCAATGCGGTTACTGCTATCAGTGGTTCACCGTATCGGACGGCTCCTATGCAGCGCATATTGCAGCTGAAAACGCGGAGCTTGGTAATCCGCAGGGAACCGAATATATTCAGTGTCCGACCTGCGGTTACTCCTTCCCGAAAGGAAGCCTTTATGACAATCACGTCTGTATCACAAATTAATTTGTAAAGCATGTACAAAAAACAAAAGTGCCCGGCATCGCGCCGGGCGTTTTTTATGCATTAGTTATTCGCCATTTGTTTTACCTGTCCAAGTGCCTTTGCGACTGCCGGAATGCACAGAATGATTACCGTTACAATTCCCTCCGCAAAGATGTAGCAGGCATTATACGCCATCGAATACGGCAGCGCACCCCAGCCTTCCCAGGCATATTCTCCAAAGAAAATCCATCCGGAGATCACCGCAAATACCCAGCGTCCAATAATGCCGGCTATGTATCCCTTCACAAGACCTCCCTTTGCGTTGCAGAAAAATCCGGAAATTCCGAGCGCACCGAATGCCAGCGGATAATCCACCAGTACCTGCGCCGGAGACAGGATGTACGGACCTACCAGAAACTGCAGGACGCCGTATGCCATGCCGGTCATGATGCCCGTTGCCGGACCATAGAGATAACCGATCAGACAGATGAACAGCATACTGAAAAGCGTTACAGAACCGCCGAACGGGAACTCATACACCTTCAGCATGGACGTCACCATCGCGAGCGCCATCGCCATCGCGCAGAATACAAGCTGCTTCGTGCCGCCTTTCTTCTTTCCGCCGCCTGTTTTTGCAGCAACCACCGCCGCCGCGATGAGGAGCGCCGCCAGGATTACAGCCGTTCCAACCTTTCCTGCTGTGGTAAGGAGCAATTCTCCCTCCACCTCTGTTACAAAAAATGACATAAAAAAACCTCCTTAAATAAAATTTGACAGGAGGAGCTTCTTCGGTAGTTTGCTTCCTTACGCCGGTATTACCCGGTTCAAGTAGTGAGGGTCAGCACCGCAGTGCTTTCTCAGCCAAAGGCTCCCCTAGCATAAAAATGCTATGCAGTTGTCATTTCTCATCCATTGTACCACCGGACGCTCAAATGTCAAGCGTCAGATCGCAAAAATCATTACAAATCAGCTTGCAAAAATCATTGCAAGGGCTGTGGATCATCCGTGGATGTCCGCAAATATTTTCCGAAATTCCGCCTCCACTTCCGCAAACGGCCGCAGCGAAAAATCCGGCTCCGACAGCATTTCTCCCGGCTGCTCATAGAGCTTTTCCCCGGCAAAATGCAGGAATTCAAAATACAGGCAGGTATCGTCTATATTTTTAATACGCTTTTCTTCCTCCGCATCCGGTACGCTTCCAAGAAATTTCTGATAGATCGCGTCCTGCAGAACCTTTTCCGCCTCCCGGTAGCCGGACAGATTTTTCTTTACCGGGCGGGTAATATCGGAAAGATAAGCTTCGCTGGCGTCGTGCAGCAGGCACGCCAGCACCAGACGGTCATTGTATCCACGCGCCTTCGCTTCCTTCGCACATTGGATACAATGCTGTCCCACCGAATAAAACTGCGGAAAATGTCCGTTTGCCCGCGTGAGAAAGGACAGCGGATGCGCAATATCCGCTATCTCAATCTCCTCCGCCCGCGGCGCCAGCGGAGTAAAATGAATTTTTGAGTATGTTGTAATGTAATCAGCCATAAAAACCTCTGTCTTTAAACATTCTTTAACGGTATCATATGCCGCATAAGATCCTCTAATTCCTCGCGTTCCCGGATCAGCACAACCTCGCCGTTCTCACGCAGCATCACCTCCGCCGGGCGCAGACGGTTGTTATAATTCGAAGCCATCGTAAAACCGTAAGCTCCGGCGTCAAGGATTCCCAGAATATCCCCTTTAAAGATTTCCGGGAGCACACGTCCCTTTGCCAGGATATCTCCGCTCTCGCAGATGTTGCCGACTACCGTCACCGGCTCCGTCTCTTCCGATTTCACATCCGAGCCGCGATACACCTCGATTCCATGATAAGAATCATACATAATCGGACGCTGCAGCACATTGAAGCCGCAGTCGCAGCCGACAAACTTCTGGTCGTGGTTATACTTCACGGAGTGTACCTCAGAGAGGATCACACTGCATTCCGCGGAAATATAGCGTCCCGGCTCGATGCGGAAAATCACCTGCTTGCCGTACTCCTCTGCGAACTGCCAGAGCGCCTTATCCATCGCAGAGCCAAGATCCTTCAGATCCAGCGGAGCCTCGCCCTCTTCTTTTTTGTAAGGAATGCCAAAGCCGCCTCCCATGTCAATAAACTCCAGATCCGAAAACTGCTTTGCAATGTCAAACAGCGCTGTGATGCTCGCAGTGAACGCGTCTCCCGTCATAAAAAGGGAACCGATGTGCTGATTAATGCCGATCAGCTTCAGATGATATTTTTCCAGCAGCTCTTTTACCTGCGGGATGTACTTCGGCTCAATGCCAAACTTTGTCTTTTTCCCCGCCGTCACCACCTTCTCGTGATGCCCGGCGCCAACGCCCGGATTGAAGCGCACGGCAACCTCGCCGCCCGGCGCAAGCTGTCCGTACTGCTCAAGCTGGCTTAAAGAATCGACGCTGACGCGCACTCCGGCGTCGATCGCATACTGCATTTCCTCTGCGGATACATTATTTCCGATATAGAAAATCTCCTCCGGCGCAAATCCTGCCGCCCGCTCCACGTAAATCTCCCCCGGAGACATGGCGTCTACCTCCAGTCCCTCAGATTTTACTACCTGCAGAAACGCCAGATTGCAATTTGCCTTTGCAGAGTAATCCACCACAAAATTCGGGTAGGTCACCATGTTTTTCAGATCGCGGCAGCGCTGCCGCAGAATCCTTTCATTATATATATACAGCGGCGTCTGGTATTCTTTTGCCAGATCCACCGGATCATGTCCCTCAAAAAAATTTAAAGTGTCCGTTACCTTTGTGTATACTTTATTCATTCGCATTCTTCCTCCTGCTATCTGCGCCTTAAATGTTACTGTTCACAGCAACCCTTAAATACGCATATCTGTCTGAATTCCTCTTGACTTATTATAGCGATGGAGATAAAATTTGTATAATGAATTTTACGAAAATGCTGATTCACTATTTCGATAAGAGGTTCCTATGAATATTGAGAATTTAAAAACATTTATCACATTATCTGAACTGAAGAATTTTACCCAGACCGCCGACCGTTATTATATCGTACAATCAACGGTCACCAACCGCATCATGGAGCTGGAAAAAGGTCTTGGCAAAAAGCTTTTTATCCGCAACCGCAAAAACGTCGAGCTGACGGAGGAAGGACTGCATTTCCTGAGCTACGCAAAGCGCATCGTTGCTCTGGAAGCTTCCGCGATCGAAGAATTAAGTATGCTCCACACCTTTTCCGAAACCCTGCGCATCGGTACCGTGAATACCGTGTACGACTGTTACCTCGGACAGCCTGTCAGAGATTACATTCGCAATCACACGGATATCTCGCTTAAGGTAATCATCGACCATTCCGGTACCCTGCTGCGTATGCTGCAGGACGGCACGCTTGATCTGGTATTCACCTATATTCCGCTGAAAAAAGCCGGTTTCGTTTGTATGCCGTTTCACACAGACGATCTGGTGCTTGTCACCTCGCCTGTCCACGAGGAATATAAGGACGGCATCCGCCAGGCGCAGCTTCCGGATCTGCACTATCTGTACTGTGATTTCATGATCCAGGACAACGGCACTTTTATCCGCGATATGTTCCCGAAAAATTATTCCTTCCCCTTCGAGATTGACAAGCTGACGCATCTGCTGCCATACCTGCTGGACGGAATCGGTTATACCTTCCTTCCGCGCACGCTTGTGCAGAAGCATCTGGAGGAAGGCCTGCTGACCGCGATCCCGTTGCTTGATTTTGAGGCGCCGACCATCCAGAATCACATCGTAGTCCCGGAAAGCAAGCTGGACGACCATGCGCTTAACCTCTTTCTGGAAAGCGTCGGCGTCAGCACGGAGGATACTGTATGAAAAAAACAAAAAGAATCCTCGCGCTGGCAGGCGCCGTCCTGCTGGTAATCCTGTACGCCGCCACCCTTATCTTTGCGCTGATCGACAGCCCCTGGGCGTATGATATGTTTAAAATCTGTCTCGGCATGACCATCATCCTGCCGGTACTTCTTTATGCCTACAATCTGATGTATCGCGTATTGAAGCATGACGACGAAAGTGGGGAAAAATCTGATGATTAACACGGTTATTTTTGATATCGGAAATGTGCTTGCCGCCTACGACTGGCAGACCAGTTTGAAGTCCTACGGCTTTTCCGCGGAAAAATACGAGATTCTTGCCGATGCCGTCTACCGCCACACTGACTGGAACGAGATGGATCGCGGCGTGCTGACGGTAGAAGAGGTCACACAGCGCTTTATCAGCCACGCTCCGCAATATGCAGAAGACATCCGCCGTCTGATCACAGATCTGCACAAAACAATCTGGCAGTTTTCCTATACAAAGCCGCTGCTGAAAAAGCTGCGCGCTGACGGATACCGTCTGTATTATCTCTCCAATTACGGGGAATACGGACGCGAGCAGACAGCAGACGCTCTGGATTTTATTTCTCTGATGGACGGCGGTCTGTTCTCCTACGAGGTACAGATGGTCAAACCCAACCGCTGGATCTACGCGGAAGTCTGCAGGCGCTTTGACATCTGCCCGGAGGAAGCGATCTTCTTCGACGACAACCGGGCAAATGTGCTGGCGGCACGGGAGATGGGGCTGCAGGCGGAGGTCTTTACCTCGCCGGAGGACGTGCTTGCGCGATTAGCAATAAGTAACAATTAGTACTTCTCACATATCACAAAAACAGCCAGGTACCATTTCGGTTCCCGGCTGTTTTTTATATCATTTTTGTTCCGTTTCATTGTCTCTGGGATAACGCTTTCGTATATTCGTCCGTTCCAGAAGATAATCTGTGCTCACATCGTGAATATCCGCAAGCTTCACCAGTATGTCCAGTGGAAGCATACTGTCGGCATTTTCATAACGGCTATATGTCCGCTGTGTGATATTCAGTTTACGCGCCATCTTTTCCTGTGTGAGTTCTTTATCTTCACGCAATTCCCGAATTATACTCTTTCATAATGTCCCGGCTCCTTTGCATCTGCCAAACATTATAAAACAGTCAAAATCCGTCTGCAAGGACTTGCAGCGCATTCCCTAGTCATTTTTCGTCTATTTCGTTTTTTACATATATTATGTTGTACTATGTGCAAATTACCGATAAATAATATCGCTTCTGCTCGGTCCGTTTGAGATCATGGTGATCGGGAAACCAATTTCCTTTTCTATAAACTCAATATATTTCCGGCAGTTCTCCGGCAGTTCTTCGTATGTTTTGATTCCGCGGATATCTGTTTTCCATCCCGGCAGTTTCTTTAATACCGGTTTTGCCTTCTCAAGCTTCGGTGTTGTCGGGAAATCAGTCGTCACCTCTCCGTCGATCTCATATCCTACGCATACCGGAATCTCATCCAGATAGCCGAGAACATCCAGCACCGTAAACGCCACATCCGTCGTTCCCTGCAGACGGCATCCATACTTAGATGCAACACAGTCGAACCATCCCATACGACGCGGTCTGCCTGTAGTGGCGCCATATTCTCCGCCGTCTCCGCCTCTGCGGCGCAGCTCATCCGCTTCCTCTCCAAAAATCTCGCTGACAAATGCCCCCGCTCCGACTGCGCTGGAATATGCTTTTACCACAGTAACGATCTGTTTGATCTCATAGGGCGGGATACCTGCTCCGATCGCACCGTACGCCGCCAGCGTGGAGGACGAAGTAACCATCGGATAAATACCATGGTCCGGATCTTTCAGGGAACCAAGCTGCCCCTCCAGCAATATGTTCTTTCCTTCCCTGATCGCATTCCAGAGGAACGCGGAGGTATCGCACACATAGGGCGCAATCATCTCACGATAAGAATGCAGCTCCTCTAACAGTTCCTCCGGCTTAATTGCCGGTTTGTGATAGAGGTGCTCGAAAATAACGTTTTTCTGCTCACAGATGCGGTATACTTTCTCTTTCAGCAGCTCTTCATCAAACAACTCGCTTACCTGAAACCCGATCTTGGCATATTTATCCGAGTAGAACGGTGCAATCCCGGACTTCGTGGAGCCAAAGGATTTCCCTGCCAGACGCTCTTCCTCATACTGATCCTGCAGAATATGATAGGACATCACCATCTGCGCACGGTCTGACACCAGAATCTTCGGCGTCGGAACTCCGCGGTCTACAATGCTTTTTATCTCATGAAACAGCACCGGAATGTTCAGCGCGACACCATTTCCGATAATGCTGGTAGTGTGTCCGTAAAACACGCCGGATGGCAGCGTATGCAGTGCAAATTTCCCATAATCATTTACAATGGTATGTCCTGCGTTTGCGCCGCCCTGAAAGCGTACAATAATATCTGCTTTTTCGGCAAGCATATCTGTGATCTTGCCTTTTCCCTCGTCTCCCCAATTTGCTCCTACTACTGCCTGTACCATAAATAGTACCTCCGTTCTTCAGGCGCTTATGCCCGTCATTATCCGCAGACATTATACTACAACTATCCCGGAAACGCAAGTAATACGTCTACTAATTTGTTATGATTCACAGCCGAGGGTTTATCCTGATTCACAGCCGCAGGTTTTATAATGATGTGCAAGCGGACCGGAGCCTTTGCCGAGATCCAATCCTGCCCGCAGCGCTCCTGTCACATATTCTTTTGCGGCATATACGCTCTCATAAACGGTTTTTCCCTTTGCAAGACTGCAGGCAATCGCGGAAGAGAGCGTGCAGCCTGTTCCATGCGTGTTCGGATTGCTGACACGCTCTGTTCGCAGCCAGCTGAATTTTCCGTTTTCATAGAGCAGGTCTGCCGCGTCACCCGGAAGATGTCCGCCCTTGATTAGCAGCGCACCGTCATACCTTTGTGCAATTCTTTCTGCGGCTTGTCTCATATCATTTTCACATTCGATCCGAAAACCACGTACATTCTCATATTGATAAAGTACCTCTGCTTCCGGGATATTCGGCGTAATAATCTTTCCGAGCGGCAGCAGCTTTTTCGTGAATACCTGCATTGCTTTTTCACTCATTAATCTATGACCGCTGGTCGACACCATTACCGGGTCGATCACAATATTTTCCGCCTGATACTGCACCAGCTTTTCGGCAATCGCCTCAATGATCCCGCTATCCGATACCATACCTATTTTTACAGCATCGGGGCGAATATCACGGAAAACACAATCTATCTGCTGTGCGACAAATTCCGGCGGGGTATTCACTATCCCGTAAACTCCCGTCGTATTCTGTGCGGTCAATGCGGTAATAACGCTCATCCCATAGACATTATGTGCCATCATTGTTTTCAGATCCGCCTGGATCCCGGCTCCGCCGCTGCAGTCGGAGCCTGCTATCGTAAGCACTTTCGCTGTCATTTTTCCTCCTCTGTCATACCTGCCGCATATTCCTTTATGCGGGCAGCCTTTATCCTTTGCAACATATTTCTGCATGCGGGCAGTTTCTCTCCTCTGCAGTATGTTTCTCCATGCAGGCAGTTTCTCTCCTCTGCAGCATCCGTTTCCGCATGCAGGCAGCTTCTCTCCTCTGCAGCATCCGTTTCCCACAGCATCTATTTTCGGGCGGCAGTCATTTTCTCTGACAGCGCACGCAGCTCACGGCACTCCGCTTCAATATGATCCGCCGCAAAAATAGCGGAAACCAGCGCCACGCCATCAACGCCGGAGCCGGCAAGCTGCATCATATTATTTTTATATATCCCACCGATCGCGCAGACCGGGATCGATACAGCCTGGCAGATTGCCTTCAACTCCTCATAGGGCACGAAATCCGCATCACTTTTTGTAGATGTTGTAAAAACCGCTCCTACTCCAAGATAATCCGCTCCCATTTTTTCTGCGAGCAGCGCCTGTTCCACCGTCTGCGCCGATACGCCAAGGATCTTCTGACTGCCGATCCTTTCCCGGACTTGCAGGGCATCCATGTCGCCCTGCCCTACATGAACGCCATCCGCATTACACGCCGCTGCCACTTCCACGTTATCATTGATAATGAAAGGAACCTGATACTTCTCACATACTTTTTTGATTTCTTTCGCTTCCCGTAAAAATTCTTCACTGGAAAGCTCCTTTTCCCGGAGCTGCAGCATCGTTGCACCGCCCTTTAAAGCCTCCTCGACGACCTCGCAGAGTCTGCGTCCATTTAGCCACATTCTGTCTGTTACCGCGTACAGACGCATCGCATCCCTAACGGATTTCATATTTTGCACCTTCCTTCAGCGCTGCGCCGTCTAATTTACAAATCTCATCGATCAGATAGTTTCGAAAGCTGGAATTACCGGCATTGTTCTTTTTCATTACCTCATATGCCTTCTCCCCGCACAGTCCCATCGCGCACACTGCGGCAGCTGCGGCTTCCAGAATCTCCTGCGGATTTGCCGTGATATACGCTGCCGTCATCGCGGTCAGCATACATCCGCTTCCGGTAATCTGAGACATGACGGGCACACCGTTTCTGATCACATACGCTTTTTGTGCATCCGCAACGATATCGATCACTCCGGTAATTGCAATCACGGCACCTGTTTTTTTCGAAAACTCTTTTGCAAAGGCGATAACAGAATCCAGCGTCTCGTCGGTCACTTTATCCGCAACATCCGCATCCACGCCCTTTGTCGTTCCGCCTCCCAAAGCAAGCGTTTTAATTTCTGAAATATTTCCGCGGATAACGCTGAATTTCACTTCCTCCAGCAATGTGTATGCCGTATTTGTGCGAAGTGAGGACGCCCCCGCTCCGACCGGGTCAAGAATCACCGGATGGCCCAGCTCATTTGCCTTTTTCCCTGCTGCAAGCATGGAACGGATCGTGCGCTCGTTCAGCGTTCCAATATTAATATTTAATCCGCCGCAGATGGAAGTGATTTCCTCCACTTCTCCGATATCATCCGCCATAATTGGCGAGCCCCCGCATGCCAGCAGAATATTTGCACAGTCATTTACTGTCACATAATTTGTGATGTTATGTATCAACGGCATTTTTTCTCTCACATTTTCCAGCATTTTTTTAAGCATTTTCCCATTCTCCTTTTTCTTCCAAAATTTTTCAGATCTACAAGCTTCCTGTTATTCATCAAAAATAGATACGATTTCTCCCTCCAGAATCCGGTTCATATTTTTCACTGCGCAGAAATTTCCGCACATGCTGCAGGTATCCTCTTTTTCCGGCTTTGATGCAGCGCGATACCTCCTCGCCTTTTCGGGATCGATCGCCAGCCGGAACATTTCCTCCCAGTTAAGCTGCTTGCGTGCAAGGCTCATCTGATTGTCCCAGTCCGCCGCACCCGGCACGCCCTTTGCGATGTCCGCCGCGTGCGCCGCAATGCGGGCAGCGATGATTCCCTCCTTCACATCGTCCACATCCGGCAGACGCAGATGCTCCGCCGGTGTCACGTAGCACAAAAACGAAGCACCGTTCATTGCCGCTACTGCCCCGCCGATCGCAGAAGTAATGTGATCGTATCCCGGGGCAACATCCGTCACGATCGGTCCAAGGACATAAAACGGCGCGCCGTGGCACAGGGTTTTCTCAATCTCCATATTTGCCGCAATCTGATTGAGCGGCATATGTCCCGGTCCCTCGATCATCACCTGGACGTCCTTTTCCCATGCCCGCTTCGTCAGCTCTCCAAGCGCGATCAGCTCCTCGATCTGCGCAGCGTCAGTTCCGTCCGCAATGGAACCCGGTCTGCATGCATCACCTAAACTTAATGTAACATCATATTCCCGACAAATATCCAGGATCTCATCAAAATGCTCATAAAACGGATTTTCCTGCCCGGTCATCTCCATCCAGGCAAAAATAATTGATCCGCCGCGCGAAACAATGTTCGTCAGACGCTTATTTCTCTTAAACTTATGTGCAGTTTCTTTGTTGATCCCGCAGTGGATCGTCATAAAATCGACGCCGTCCTCCGCGTGCATCCGCACAATATCCAGCCATTCCTCTGAGGTTATTTTTATCAGCGGTTTATGATAATACACGACCGCATCGTAGATCGGAACAGTTCCAATCATCGCCGGACATTTTTCCGTCAGCATCCGCCGGAATTTTCTTGTATCTCCGTAAGAGCTCAGATCCATGATCGCTTCCGCACCCATGGAAACCGCGCTTTCTACCTTCTGCAGCTCCATTTCCAGATCCTTGCAGTCTCTGGAGGTTCCAAGATTTACATTGATCTTTGTTTTCAGCATGGAACCGACTCCGCTCGGAGAAATGCTCTTATGCTTTTTGTTGCAGGGAATGATGACCTTTCCCTCCGCCATCAGCTCTGCCAGCCGCGTCGCCGGAATTCCCTCCTTCTGTGCCACAGCTTCCATCTGTGCAGTGATAATTCCCTTGCGCGCCGCATCCATTTGTGTTGTATATTGCATGATTTTCCTCTCCGATACAGAAAGAAGCGTTTGAAAATTGCCCGTTTGAAATGAAGTATGCTCTGGCAATAGAGTATTCTGTGTGTTTCCAGGACTGCATGTCTTTCATAAAACAAAAAGGGAAACACTGATTCGTGTCTCCCAAAGAATACGATCTCTGCTACTTCCTACGTTGGCATTATCCAAATCAGGTTAAAGGGTCGAAGTTTGATTACTTCCTCTCAGCCTGCTTCACAAGCTCCCCTGTATCTATATTTATTTTGTGAGTATCAGCATACCATGCTAATTTAACGCTGTCAAGATAGATTCCGCTTTTTCACGCTTTCAGATAGATTCCGCTTTTTCACGCTTTCACAGATCACGACATTACATTTCAATTTCACACCAGCATTAAACACCTGCTGCGACGCGAAGCCAGTCCTGTAAGTTTGAGGCATGAGAACGTGATTCCTCACAGCCCATATACCTCCCTGAGATAGTCATGGATCTCCCTGAAATCAACCTTGCACGCTCCATCAAAAATGCGCACCGGGATCACATCGTCAAATCCATAAATAATAGGATATTCTTCCCCTGCAAAGTCGTATACCAGGATTTTCTTTTTATCGGGATCGATCATCCAGTATTCGCGAACACCGGCATGTTCATATTTCTCGCCCTTTATGAGCATATCTTTCCGGCGAGTGGATTTTGACAATACCTCCGCCACAAAATCCGGCGCTCCGAAAATGCGCTTTCCATTATCCTTTTCCCGCTCGCAGACTACCAACACATCCGGCTGCACCATTGTTTTCTCATCACAGTCAAGCTGGACATCCACAGGCGCCACAAAAGGCCGACATTTTCCGCCCTTTCCCTTAATATATGCTCTCAGTCCCACAAAAATCTCCTGTCCTATTATCTGATGAATGGTTGTCGGAGCCTCCATCTCAAAGATCACTCCGTCGATCAGCTCCACCCGCTGTTCGTCCGGGATATTTTTGAGATCCTCTATGGTAAATTCCCCCTGCTTTTTCGCAGGCAGATAAGCCGCAAGCGCCTCGCACACCATGCCTCCCTCTCTCACCGCTTCTTCAACCGGGTACTTACCGGAGGGCTTCGCCTGTCCTTCTACAGACTTCACCTGATCTTTTGCAGGTTTTCCCTGATTTTTTGCAGACTTTACCTGCCCTTCTGCCAAAGCCTGCTCTTCTTTGCTTTTATCCATATCTGTCCTTCCTTTTTACGTTTTATTTTGTTTATTATTTTAACATATATTTAAAAAATGTCAATATCTTTTTTATTTGTGCAACATATTCTGTTTTATAGTTATATAAGTTGTTTTTATGTATCAACAATATGAATTCACGACAACATACCGCAATTATCTTTTTGTGAACAGCGAGTTTTTTATCTATAAAGAAAGCTGTACCCGGCGATACTTCCAGGAAGAACGAAACCAAAAATCTGTTTTTAACAGTAAAAGCGGATATCATCACTCCCGAAATGAGAAGCGATCATATCCGCTTGATCTGACTTTATAAAAAACACAATTTTAATCCTGCCCGCATGGGATCACTGCATACCACGTGCTTCTGCCGGCAAGTCTGCATCGGATCCTGTCTTTCTTCTAATGTCACACATTAATTTCTGCCTTCATGCCAAGCAGCTCTTTATTTGCCTCCAGCACCGGCTTTACGTTCTTTTCCAGGAATACGTCCACCTGGCGCGGCGCACGTCCGACGTATTTTGCCGGATCCATGGTTTTCTGCAGCTCTTCCATCGTAAGGTTGAACGCCGGATCTGACGCGATCATTTCCAGAAGGTTGTTGTCCTTTCCTTCTACTTTCACGGTCTTTCCAGCTTCCATGGAAAGCTCACGGATTCTTTCGTGCAGCTCCTGACGGTCGCCTCCCGCCTTCACCGCATCCATCATGATGTTCTCAGTTGCCATGAACGGCAGCTCAGACATCAGACGTTTTTCGATGACCTTCGGATATACCACCAGACCATCCACCACGTTCAGACAAAGATCAAGGATGCCGTCGACCGCAAGAAAGCCTTCCGGAATGGACAGACGCTTGTTTGCGGAGTCATCCAGCGTGCGCTCAAACCACTGTGTGGCGGAGGTGATCGCCGGATTTAAGGCATCACAGATCACATAACGGGACAGGGACGCAATGCGCTCGCTGCGCATCGGATTTCTCTTATATGCCATCGCCGAAGAACCGATCTGCGTCTTTTCAAACGGCTCCTCCACTTCCTTTAAATGCTGAAGCAGGCGGATATCATTGGAGAATTTATGTGCGCTCGCGGCAATTCCTGCAAGCACATTCAGCACGCGGGTATCCACCTTTCGGGAGTAGGTCTGCCCGGAAACCGGATAGCACGCCTCAAAGCCCATCTTCTCCGCGATCATCGGGTCAATCTTGTCGATCGTTTCCTGATCGCCATCGAACAGTTCCAGAAAGCTTGCCTGCGTGCCGGTCGTTCCCTTGCTGCCGAGCAGCTTCAGACTGCCGAGCACATAATTCAAGTCGTCCAGATCCATAAGGAACTCCTGCATCCACAAAGTTGCTCGCTTTCCGACCGTGGTCGGCTGTGCCGGCTGGAAGTGCGTAAACGCAAGCGTCGGCTGATTTTTATAGGTATCGGCAAATTTTGCTAGCTCTGCAATAACGTTGATCAGTTTTTTCCTGACAAGCTTCAGCGCTTCCGCCATCACGATAATGTCGGTGTTGTCTCCCACGTAGCAGGAGGTTGCTCCGAGATGAATGATGCCTTTGGCTTTTGGGCACTGCACGCCGTATGCGTAAACGTGCGACATCACATCGTGGCGCACCACCTTTTCCCGTGCCTTTGCCACATCGTAATTAATATCCTCCGCGTGCTCCTTCAGCTCTGCGATCTGCTCGTCCGTGATATTCAGGCCAAGCTCTTTTTCCGTCTCCGCCAGAGCGATCCACAGCTTTCTCCAGGTCTTAAACTTCATATCCGGAGAGAAAATGTACTGCATCTCTTTGCTCGCGTAGCGCTCTGATAACGGGCTTTGATATCTGTCGTTCATTGTCGTTTCTTCCTTTCCATATTTCAGAATCAGAGAATCTGTTCTTAATTTATATTCGCATGTTTGCCCGTACAAGTCAACTATCAATTTGCTCACACCCGAATCACGTTCTCACGCCTCAAACAACAGGTGTATGAGGCTGGCGTAAAAGTAACTTTAATTGTTTATGCGTCGTATTCCCCACGTATATCTTCTTTCGGCGGCTCCATCGGATATTTGCCGGTAAAGCAGCCGGTGCAGACCGGAAGCCCGTCAACCATCTCGCGCAGGCGCTCCAGGCGCAGATATCCAAGGCTGTCCGCCCCGATGATCCGGCGGATTTCCTCGACGGAACGATTATAGGCGATCAGCTGGTCCCGCGCCGGCACATCGGTGCCGAAGTAGCAGGGCCACAGAAACGGCGGGGAGCTGACGCGCATATGCACCTCCGTCGCTCCGGCTTCCCGCAGCATCCGCACAATGCGATCGCTGGTAGTGCCGCGCACGATGGAATCGTCGATCATAATGACACGCTTTCCCGCCACCGCCTCGCGCAGCACGTTCAGCTTGATCTTTACGCTGGATTCGCGGTTGCTCTGCTTTGGTTTAATAAAGGTACGTCCCACGTAGCTGTTTTTCACAAACGCACTGCCGTAAGGAATCCCGGACTGCAGGGAATAGCCGAGCGCCGCCGCATTGCCGGATTCCGGAACGCCGACCACCAGATCCGCCTCCACCGGCGAATCCAGCGCGAGAAAACGTCCGGCTTTGATGCGGGAGCCGTAAACGCTCACCCCGTCGATGTGGCTGTCCGGTCTTGCAAAATAAATATACTCAAAAATACAGCGCGCGTGCTGTTCCTTTGGAATACACATGCTCTTGTCCGAGGAAATACCGTCTTTTGTGATCGCCACTACCTCCCCCGGTTCCACGTCGCGAATATATTCTGCCCCAAGCGTTTCCAGCGCACAGGTCTCTGAAGTGATGATATATGCATTGTCGCGCTTTCCAATACACAGCGGCTTAAATCCAAAGGGGTCGCGCGCCCCGATCAGCTTGCGCGGCGACATTACCACCAGGGAGTAAGCGCCCCTGATTTTTTTCATCGCCTTTACGACCGCCTCCTCGACGTTTTTCGAGTTGATACGCTCCCGCGCGATATGGTAAGCGATCACCTCCGTGTCAATTGTCGTCTGAAAAATTGCGCCGCTGTATTCCAGCTCGTGCCGCAGCTCGTTTGCATTGATCAGGTTGCCGTTGTGTGCAAGCCCCAGCGTGCCCTTCACATAATTGAGCACCAGCGGCTGCGCATTCTCACGGGTGCTCGCTCCGGCAGTCGAATAGCGGACATGCCCGACGCCGATATCACCTTTCAGCTTCTCCAGCGCGCCGTTCACAAACACCTCATTTACCAGGCCCATACCCTTGTGAGAAAGCACCTTCCCCTTCGGTCCGTTCGTGTCGCTCACCGCAATGCCGCAGCTTTCCTGCCCGCGGTGCTGCAGCGCAAACAGTCCGTAATAAATTGGCGCAGCGACGTCCTTTCCGTCTAAATCATACATGCCAAAGACACCGCATTCCTCGTGCAGCTTTCCCTCCGGCTCACACTGCTGATGTATCGCTGTTTCCCTCATATTCCTTAAATCCTCCTGCTAAAAACGGGGACTCCGGCACGGCGCATACTCTCCATATGCGCCTGCTGCCGGACTCCCCGTTGAATCCTTCCTCTTTTACGCGCTTATTATAATGCAGTATCCGCAAAAATGCAATCTTTTTGTAAAAAACTTCTTTACTTCATCGCTTTACTATGATAATATACTAAAAGGTGTGGCGCAGGGTAATCCGTGAATTTCTTTTACGGACGGCATCACAAAATCTGGTTTGGAGGAGAATGATTATGAAAAAGAAACTTGCTTATGTATTATGCGGAACTATGCTGATGGCATCGCTCTCTTTCGCGGGCGTGTCTGCAAATGAAGAGCTGACCTATGCGGTGGAGGCCGGCTCCGCCGGGGAAGCGGCTGCGCAGGACAACGGCTTTAATTACAATTCTGTTGCATCGCAGGCGGATGCTCTGATGGAGGTCGCTTCCGGCACTTCCGACGCTGCGATCATCGACCTTCTGATGGCGGGCGCAATGATCGGCGAAGGCACCAGCTACCCGAATCTGACGCATACCGATGAGCTTACAAGCGAAGAATACGGCGTTGGCTGCCGCAAGGGTTCCGATCTTGCCGCTTACATTAACAACGTGTTTGCGGAAAGTTATGCAGACGGCACCATGGAAGAAATCGCAACCACCTACGGCGTTCAGGAAGCGCTGGTAGAGCAGGCGGAGGCTTCCGGGGAAGCGGAAGCTGCCGAAGATGGCGATGTTGCTTACATCCAGGAAAAGGGAAATCTTATCGTCGGCATCACCGACTTTGCTCCGATGGATTACAAGGATGAAAACGGCGACTGGATCGGCTTCGACGCTGATATGGCAAAGCTCGTGGCAGAAAAGCTCGGCGTGGAAGTGGAATTTGTAGAGATCGACTGGGACAACAAGATCATGGAGCTTGATGCGAAAAACATCGATGTTGTCTGGAACGGCATGACGCTCACCGACGAGGTGAAAGCTGCTATGGAATGCACCAACGCTTACTGCAACAATGCGCAGGTGATCGTGGTTCCGGCGGAATAAAGCGTCAGATAAAATATCACATAACATAATATCACATAACAAGAAAGGCAGAGGGCCGGCGCTCTCTGCCTTATCAAGTCAACAAGGAGATTTCTATCATGCTTTTAAATGTTACGCGGACACTGATGAGCGGACTGGCTACCACCTTTCAGATTTTTATTTTCACGCTGATTTTTTCGCTGCCGCTCGGTCTCATTCTCGCTTTCGGAACCATCAGCAAATGGAAGCCGCTCAGCTATCTGATCCAGATCGTTGTCTGGATCATCCGCGGTACTCCGCTGATGCTGCAGCTTATCATTATTTTTTACGGTCCCGGTCTCTGGCTCGGGCACAATATCTGGAGCGGCAATGAAGCAGGACGCATCACGGCAACCGTCGTTGCCTTCACCATCAACTATGCCTGCTATTTCTCCGTTATTTTCCGTGGCGGCATCGAGGGCGTTCCTGCCGGACAGCGCGAGGCGGGACAGGTGCTCGGCATGACAAAAAGCCAGATTTTCTTTAAGATCACGCTGCTTCAGATGATCAAGCGCATCGTTCCGCCGATGTCGAACGAGATCATCACGCTGGTAAAGGATACCTCTCTCGCCCGCACCATCGCCGCCCAGGAGCTGACCTTTGCCGGATATTCCTTCATGAAATCCGCCGGTCTGACCTGGCCGCTGTTTTACACGGGCGTGTTCTACCTCGTGTTTGTCGGTATTCTGACGCTGCTGTTTAATTATATCGAAAAGAAACTGGATTATTTCCGGTAGGGAGGCAGACACATGGCTATTTTAGAAGTAAAGCATATTGAAAAGCATTTTGACAATACAAAGGTGCTGGAGGACGTCAGCTTTGAGCTGGAGGAGGGAAGCGCGCTTGCGATCATCGGCTCGTCCGGTTCCGGAAAGACTACGCTGCTGCGCTGCCTCAATTTTCTGGAGACGCCGGATTCCGGTACGATCACGGTAAAAGGCAATACGCTGTTTGACGCCAGCCGCACGAAAGCAGAAAACGAAAAAGACATCCGCACCAAGCGCCTGCATTTCGGTATGGTGTTTCAGTCCTTTAACCTTTTTCCGCAGTACACGGCGCTGGAAAATGTGACGCTCGCCGAGCGGCTGCTTGCAAAGGAACGCCCGGATTTTAAGCAGAATAAAAAAGCTATTTTGGAGGAAATCACCGAGCACGGGCGCGCGCTGCTGGCACAGATGGGACTCTCCGAACGCGAGGGACATTACCCGCATCAGCTCTCCGGCGGTCAGCAGCAGCGTGTGGCGATCGCACGTGCACTTGCCCTGAAGCCCGATATCCTCTGCTTTGACGAGCCGACCAGCGCCCTCGACCCGGAGCTGACCGGCGAAGTGCTCAAAGTTATCCGCGCGCTTGCCGAGCGCAAAACCACCATGATTATCGTCACCCATGAGATGGCGTTCGCCCGCGACGTGGCAGACCAGGTCATCTTTATGGACGGAGGTCTGATCGTGGAGCAGGGGAAGCCCGACGACGTCATCAACCATCCGCATGAGGAGCGTACACGGCAGTTTCTTGCAAGATACACACAGGGGTAGCATCCGCTACCCCTGGCTCATTTTCAGATATTCCTTTTTCAATTCCGCAAGCCGCTCCTTCGCCGGCAGCGCATCCCACTCTTTTGCAAACCGACTCTCCCGCGCTTCCCGCAAAATTGCTGCGGTGTCCGCCTTCATTGCCGCCGCATGGTCGCGATCCGCCTTAATCTCTGCAAGCCGCTCCTGGTAACGCTTCTCCGGCAGGAAAAGCGGCAAAAGCCGCAGATATTTATCGTATACCTTCCGGGATTTTAAGGTGCTGTAGGATTCCCAAAGGCATTCCGCCGCCTCCTCAAAGCGGAATAAATGCGCATACGCTGCCGCCATATTTTCCAGAACAGTCGCATAAAACTGCGTGCCGATCCTTCCCGGGCTGCGCGTAAAGAGAATGTTTTCGTACTCCCCGATCGCGCGCACATACATTCCATAGTTTACAAGATAATCCGCCTTCATTTTTTTACGGACGTCCTGCGATTCAATCTGTACCTGCTGCAGCTGCTCCCGGAAATAAGAAAGCTCTGTGCGCGTCAGATAGCCGCACTCCTGAATAATCGGCATCACAAAGTCCATCGCGGGACCGCCCGCCTCCAGCGCGTTTAAAAGCACCCTGACAAGCTTCTTAAGACCCAGCTCCTCAGACAGCCAGGCACACAGCTTTTCGTTCAGGATCGTCTCATCCAGAAGGTAGACATTTTCCTTCATGTAATAGCACAGCTCTTCGATCGACCAGATATGGATGCCGATGCTCTCAATATAGAAGGGATGCTGCGCCCGCGGCGTCCCGCAAAGATAATATCCTCCCATCTGCTATACCTCCAAAACACTTTCCCAGACCTTCCCTGACGGCGGATAAAACTCCCCGAAGCCAAGATCGCGGATCGTTACCCGGCAGCGTCCCTGCGCGATAAATTTAAGGCGCATACTAAGGCGCGTCGTCCGCCCCGGACGCTCCGGCAGCCCTTTGAGCATAATGCTGTAGCTCTCCGTCTCTCCGCCCATCATGGAACGCGCGTAAATGATTATCTCATTCGTGTTATCCAAAATAAACTCGCAGGTATACTCCGCCTCAAACCAGTTGACGCCGGCGTTGATCAGGATGTGCGTGCTCTGTTTACCGCGAAGCTCCATTTGCATACTGAGGTTGTGCTCCACCAGATCCTCGCTCTGATAGAGAAAGCCGTCCAGCTTTTTGCCGACCTCCATGCGCTGCATCGCCCCGTAGCAGGCGCCCTTCGTGTAAAGATTACGTCCCTGGTAAACGCGGCGGCGGCGATTGCTGAAAAGATACTGCAGCGACTCCACCGCCCAGGTTTTGTCAAAGCTGTCCCCGATCAGATAGACCGCAGAGAAGGTATTGCTCTGGAACACCTCCCGGATCATCTCCAGAAACCGTGCGTCACGCTGCTCATTCCACTGCTCATCGGAGCGCGCCCCCTGTCTGCCAAGATCCACCTTTTTCCCTGCCTCCGCACGCACCAGTGCCGGTTTTGTGTGGTAATCAATGTCCATGATATAAGAAGAAATTTTCGTGTCCTCATACTCAAACAGCGCTACCTTATGAACCCACAGCTCTTTTTTCTGATTAAGCGTATAGCAGCAGAAGCTCTCCCGGTGCGTCTGCAGAAACACCGCCTCGCCCGGAATGCCGATCATCTGGCAGGCGTTGCGCAGCGCCTCCGCCCAGGCAAGCGTGATCTCCTTCATGGTGATCATTATGCAGATATCCTCCGGCTTCACGGACGCTCCGATATACCCGACGCAGGTCTTTAAGAAATTCGCCAGCGTCATCTGCCCCAACTCAACGCTTCCCTCAATAAGGGAAAAGAGGTCGGACGGCGTCGGGATCAGATAGCGGTCCTGATTCTCCTGTATACTGACCGTCTCCGGCTCCATGCTTCTCTCGCTGTAATAAGAAATCTGTGAACTTTCCCTGTCGAGGTCCAGTCCGATTATTGTTTTTCTCATCTGTCTTCCTCAATTGTGTTAATTTATTTCAAAAAGCTCGTCCACCAGATACTGCTGTCCGATATACTGCTCCCGGATCTCCAGAAGCTGCTTTTTATCCTGTCTCTGAACCGCCTCCGCCATCCGGTTGATCAGCTCGTAGCGCCCGGTGTGGCCGCGATGGGAACGCCTGCTGCACACCATCTTCTGATGCCCGGTCTGCGTTTTTCCGTTTTTCCCCTCGATCTCCAGGTACCACTCCAGCTTATCCTCATAAAACAGCGTGAAGGCGTGTACAAAAATGCCCTCGTAAACATCCGGCATCGACACCGCCTGTTCCTTCTGATCGTTCAGCCGATAATACAGGGTCACATGATTCTCCGGGTCTGTGCGGTACTCCACGATATATTTATCATGCATGTGGAAATGACGCAGCAACCGCTCCGGGAGCTTCCGGAAAAAGCGGAAGTACATTCCTTTTCCGGTATATTTTTCCAGCAGATACTGCTGCCATTTCTGCTGCCCCGCACCCAGCTTCTCCGCCAGGGTGTAATACCGCAGAAGCGCAAGCTGGCAGACCTGCGGCGCATTGATCTCCCCGATAATGTGCTGCTCTATATAAGTAAATACACTCTTGTCAACCGGCATTTCCCGCACGAAATAGCAGTACGACATCCAGATGACATACGCCCGGCAGATCCTTGCGTTGCCCGCCTTCCGGCAATAAGAGACAAATACCGGCTCCGTCTGCTCCATATCCTGGCGGGTATAAAGAACAGTGACGAGAATTTTTTCCTCGATGCTGTAGTCCTCCATCAGGAAGCCACATCCCGCCTTCCAGATCGCCTTCATGCGCTTCGCAGGTCCCTCGTAATAGCGCAGCAGATAGCGCAGCACCTGCTCGTCGTACACGCCGTCAAAGAAACATTTCGCACAGAGCGCCAGCAGATTGGCGTCCTCTTTCTGCTCCGTCTCATTGATCCGGCTGCTGCACAGGCGCACCAGCGTGTGCGGCGCCATATGCTCGGCGCCGTATTTGCCTGCCAGCGCATAAGCCCGTTCGCACATGCCCTCGGAAACCAGCAGCTCCGAAAGCTCCTGCATATGACTATCCGCAAGCTCATCAAAATCTGCCAGTGCAAGATATTCCGGCAGATACCCATCCCGCGGATGTTCGCTATAATAAAGCAGCAGCTTTTCCTGTGTCCTTCTGCGGCTGCTGCCGCGAAGCTGCGAAAGCGTCATAAAGCGGACAAGCTCGCCGGCATTTTTCTCCGTGACCGCCATGTCCTCCGGCATACTGCAGCAATCGTAAAGCAGCATTCCCTCCGGGAGGGGCACCTGTTCCCGGCAGTATTCCTCCAGAGACGGTCTGTCGAGAAGCCTGCGTCGCAGAGCAAGCGACGGGTCAGCAAGACGCGCGCCATCCCTGTCTTCCAGCAAAATGCAGCAATCCGGGCTGTAAATCTGTACACAGGCTTTTCCGTTCACGAGCTGCACCCGCTGCTCCTGCCGAAGCTGCCGGTGTACCGCGATCACGTGACGGATACGCGGATTTTCACAGGTGATCTCATACGTAAACAGCGCCCGCGAAAGTCCGTCCGCCATCCTTTCGTTCAGCACATACGGCGTCAGCAGCGCTTCATAGATGAGCGCAAGATCCTCGCTGATACGCCCCTCTAAAAGCTGCTCCTCCATAAACAGCTCCATTGCCTTCCGGTAGGTCTCAAAGGTTTCCGCATCCTTCACCCGATTTCTTATAATATTCGCATAGAGCGCCGCCTTCTTTGCGCTTCCAAGCGTATTATTGTAAGAAAAATACATGCGCACCGCCTGCGGCAGCTCCTGCACATTCAGATCCTGCGCGCTCTGCGCATAATACTCGTAGAGGCCTGCCAGCCGTATATCCTGACGGACCCCAAGCGCATACCATTTTTCATACTGCGGTCCATTTTTATGCCCTTTCATCAGAAGCGAGCAGATGGCCGTCAGCAGATTTTTGCTCGGATAAGCTGCAAAGCAGCGGCAGAGTACATCCAAAAGCAACGGGCTTCCGGAAGCATGGCGCAGCGCGATCTGCGCTGCCTGCCCGCAGATTTCCCGGTCGAGCAGATTTTCCTTGCACAGAAACGCCAGAATATGAATCTCAAACGCCTCCAGAGATCGCAGCAGCAGCGGCTCCTTTTTCAGAAGCTCCCAGCCTTCAAGGTACATCACAGGGCTGTGACAGCCGCAGGTATACTGACGGCGCAGCGCGTCCAGGCGCTCGGAATCGCTGCGGAACATTCCGTCGTTTACTTTCAGCATCAGCCACTGCAGCACCCAGTTTTCCTGATTGGCAAGGAACAGCTCCTGGATTTTTGTCTGCACATACTCCAGATACTCCTTTTTCTGATCCTCAAACGTCGTCAGATACAGGTAAAAGCCCTGCCACTGCGCCTCCGCCAGCTCCTTCTTCCGCGCCGGGATCCCGCCAAGAAGCATTTCCGCCTCCACGCTGTCCCCCGCTGTAAACAAAATATAAATGCGGTACAGATCATAAAAAATATGTTCCCCGCCTGCCCGGTGCAGATTGTCAAGACAGGTGAGTGAGATCCCGCTCCACTCACGAACGCCGTTTCTGCCCGCCCGATAATCAATATATGCATGTAAAAGCTGCAGGATCTCCTGCCTTTTGCGAAGAGAGCTTCTCTCCGCCGATGGATGCGGCGCATTCAGTACCTCTACCACACAGCTCTGCTCGCGGCTCTCAGCAAGTACCGTGATGCGTGCAAAATTGCGCCCGGCATGCAGCCGGTCTTTGTGGATCACAAACCCAATATGATACGTACTGCCGACAAATTCCTCGGTCGTGATCTTCTGCCGCTCAATCTCAAGGAAAGGCGCGTCACAGGAAATCAAAAGCGGTGCAAAGCCCCAGGTATTTTTCGTCAGCAGAAGCTCCTCACGCTCGCCGTCATCGGGATTCTTCAGAAACAGATGGTCGGTCGCCATACTCACTGTAATCGGCTCCTTCTGCCCGAGACCTGCCAGAAACTGCTCCATGCCGCGATATGCCGCCGTCGTTCCCTGCAGTCCCTCATAAAGCGTCTGGCAGTGCGGTCCCCACTGACGCACAAGCTCTGCAAACTGCAAAGAGGCAAACAATACGTATGCCCTGCCAAAATCCTCCTTCGCGAGCTGTGCAAACTCTTCCAGCGTCATCCGCACCGGCTCTTTCTGTTCGCGTCTTTGCTCTGCCGCCTGCAATCGGTAAGGCAGCGTATACTCCCCGGAATCTGCGCAGATTACAAACGCGCCCTCCAACATCTCACCATCCTTCAGACCCGCAGGGTCAGTCCGGAAGCGAAAGGTCTCTTTTCTGCCCGCAAACACCTCCGGCGCGCAGGTCACTCTTGCATTTGTGGAGTAGACAAATCCCTGCGCCAGCCTTCCGCCGGAAGCCTCCACCGAAAACTTTCCATGAAACTGGCGGTCCGCCGCAATCGCTCCCTCGATCTTTTCCACGGAAAGCTGCAGCTTCTCCGGCTCATATTCAAATTTCTCATTCAGTAATTCTGCAATTCTCTTTTTCAATGTGTGCTCCTTATAGCCGGAAGGGCCGCAGCAAATACAGTTGTTTGCGGCAGCCCGGTCCTTTCATCTCTGATATGCTATTCACAGCATTTCTTAATTCAATATCTTCTTCAGCTCATCCATAAACGTATTGACGTCCTTAAACTCGCGGTACACGGAAGCGAAGCGCACATATGCCACTGCATCCAGCTCCTTCAGACGCTCCATCACAATTTCCCCTATAATGCTGCTTGGTATCTCCCGCTCTTCACGATTGAAGATCTCCGTCTCGATGGCATCGATCGTATCATTGATCTGCTGTGCGGAGATCGGACGCTTGTAGCACGCACGAAGCACGCCGCTCTCTATCTTTGTTCGATCATACTGTTCCCGGTTCTGGTCCTTTTTTATAATGATAAGCGGTATCGTCTCCACCTTTTCATAGGTAGTAAAACGCTTCCCACACTCGTCGCAGAGCCGGCGGCGGCGGATGGAATTATTGTCATCTGCCGGTCTGGAATCTACCACTCTCGTGTTATCCTGGTTGCAAAACGGACACTTCATGCTGCCTTCCTCCTGATCATATAAAAGCCCGCGGATGTTCCGTGCCCCGCACGCCCGCAATCCTCCCCGCATTCTTACATGGCGGAAGGGCTTCTATCAAAAGTATATCGGATTGGAGTCTGGCTGTCAATCGCATATACTGGAGTAAACGCAAATTTTTTTTGAGGTAATCTATGAGAGTATGTGAGCTTCGTCAAAAGGAAGTTATCAATGTGTGTACCTGCGCCTCCCTCGGATGCGTCATTGACGTGGAATTTGACCCGAAGGACGGCTGCATCACGGCGCTGATCGTGCCAGGCGGCAGCCGCCTCTCCTGCTTCTGGGGGCACGACGCCGAGATCATCATCCCCTGGCGGTGCATCTGCCAGATCGGGAAGGATATCATTCTCATCGAGCTCCCCAAAGAAAAAAATAAAGATAAGTGAGATATCACAAAAAAATCTATGATATGCCGCAAAGTACCAGGTGATCCATCACAAAAGAATACGTGTCCTACCGCAGAAAGCTGCGCATACTTTTCAGCGCGCTTTTTTCCAGACGGCTGACCTGCGCCTGCGAGATGCCGATTTCCTCGGCGACCTCCATTTGTGTTTTGCCCTCAAAAAATCGCATATTGATAATGCTGCGCTCGCGGTCGCTCAGCCGCTTCATCGCCTCCTGCAGCGCCAGCGATTCCACCCAGTTTTCCTCTTTATTTTTCTTATCGCTGATCTGGTCCATTACATAGAGCGTATCTCCTCCCTCCGAGTAGACCGGATCGTAGAGACTTAAGGGACTCTGGATCGCATCCATCGCAAACACGATGTCCTCCTTGGAGATGCCGATTTCCTCGGCAATCTCGTTGATGGTCGGCTCCTTTAGATGCTTCTTCATATAAGCTTCCCGCGTATAGAGTGCCTTGTAAGCCGTATCGCGCAGCGAGCGGCTTACCCGGATGGCGTTATTGTCGCGCAGATAACGGCGTATCTCCCCGATGATCATCGGCACCGCATACGTGGAAAACTTCACGTCCATTTCTATATTAAAATTGTCGATTGCCTTCATCAGACCGATACAGCCGATCTGGAACAAATCATCTGCATTTTCATTACTTGCCGAAAACCTCTTTATGACGCTCAAAACCAGGCGCAGATTTCCCTTGATGTACAGCTCCCTCGCTTCCATATCCCCCTGCTTGATCCGACGGAACAGCTCGTCCTTTTCCTCATTTGTCAGAACCGGAAGCTTTGATGTATTGACTCCGCATATTTCCACCTTGTTCAGTGCCATTGCAAGAACCCTCCTTACGTTCGTTGTGCGCGGGTGCGCATACGGTTTTCATCTCACAAAAAACAGGAAACATTTTTTTGAGATAAAAATTTACCGGGACGGTTAAAAACCATCCCGGTAAAAGAATTCTCACATTGAAACACGTTTATGCGATTTTGCAAAAAATATAAAAATTATTAGACCTTGACAAATCCGGACTTTCTAAACGTTTAATATCTCATAAATTCCCCGCTCATGCCACAGCGGGTGATCGTCGCCCGCGCCGGCTTCGTGCCTGCTCAATCAATATCTTTTATTTTTCCCGCTTCTTCCTCTGTAATACACTGATTCCTTACCATACAGGAAAGCACCTGCTCCGTGCGCCGGGCGGCAAGCACACTGTTCTCATCCGGAGAGTATGCCGAAGGCGCATTTGGAATCCCCGCCAGCATTGCCGCTTCATAGTCCGTCAATTCTCCGGGGAGCTTATCAAAATATCCCATGGAAGCTTCATAAATTCCATAATATCCGCTGCCGAAATACAGCGTATTTACATACAATTCAAAAATTTCCCTCTTGCTGTAAGCTGCCTCCATCGCGAACGCCGCAAAGACCTCTGCCACCTTGCGATCAATGGTTTTTTCCTGCGAAAACAACATATTCTTTGCAAGCTGCTGTGTGATGGTACTGCCTCCTTCCCTGAAAGACAACGTTTTTATGTCTGTCCAGGCAGCGCGGCAGATTGCGATCACATCAATGCCCGGATGACGCTCAAAACGATGATCCTCCGCGGAAATCACCGCGTCAATATAAAACTGGCTCAATTCGTCATAATGAGTGAAATGTTCCATACTGCGCACCTGCTCCACCCGCTCTGCAACAGGCTGCTGCGCGACCGCCTCCCGGTACATTTTGTAACCCCTGAATCCGAAAAAGGCACCGACTGCCGCTCCCAGGCACACCAGAATCAAAAGTAACATTCCAAAGATTCTTCGCAGGGAATGTTTCCTTTTTATAGACTGTTTTTTTATGTGATGTTTTTTATGTGATGTTTTTTTATGATAGCTTCTTCCCATGCCGTCATCCACTTCCTTCCATATTATCGTCTGTCCACCTTCTTTAACAGGTAGTCCGTTATTTTCCAGACGAGAGAGATCCCAAGGAACAAAATCCCGGCAGGCACCAGCAAACCTATGATCAGCGCCCCGCCTGCAGTAAGGATCAGCGTCCGGAGGATCTTCCGGCAAGCGCCCTTATCCTTCCGTTTCTCTGCAGTGCTATCTGCAATACTGCCTGCAATATTATCCGCACAGCTGTTATTTTCCAAAATGTCGTCATTCCTTCCTTTTTAAGTTACTTTCCTATGTCTCATATTCAGCGCGATGAACCCATCTTCCTGTCTGTTATGCACTCTGAATTGAAGGTTGAAGCCCTGGCATACTGCCCCGGCATCCCCTGCATTCTCTCCCGCCTATACCTCAATTATATTTCGCCCAATTAAAAAAGCAACTTACATTATTGTAAGTTGCCAGTTATCGTCAGTGCACTGCCCGCAGGTTGTCCGGCCGCTTAGGAGATCGAAACAGCACTGGAGGATTCCAAATCATGTAATTTCTTACTGCTCTTTTCTTGCCGGAGCGCTCTCGATTTTTTCTGTGATCAGTTTTGGAATCTCCTCCTCCCGACAGCCAAGGGAAAACGCCAGCTCCATATACAAAGAGTGCTCCGCTATCCGGAAATATTTCTCATCGGTCGCCGTCGGCTTCTTCCCATGATTCGCCCGATGCTTTTTCCGTCCGTAAATATCCTTAATAATCTGTACCATCCGCTCACAGTCCAGACTTTGCAGCGCCTCCTTATATTCCAGCTCACGCAGCTTATCATTTTGTGAAAAATCCGTGTCAATATTTGGAATCCGTGTAATGAGATCTGTCGCTTCCTCGTAGGTGAGCACCCTGCGCAGCACCTTTTCTCCGCGCTCAAGCGGAATATAGATTTTGGCATTTTTCTCTGCAAGCGGGACAAGCAGATAATACATTTTGTGATCTTTAAAATCCGCCTTTTCTCCGTCCAGAACATCCTCCACCTTACAAACGCCTGAATTATACTTTACCACATAATTATTTACCTCAAACATAGACTACCTCCTAATGCAAAACGTGACCTGCCACTGGCAGCTCTCTTCGGATACATAGCAACAAAAAAACATGCGGCAGGAACAGGATTTACGCAGTTCTGCCACACGTTCTGTATTTAAATTATACCTCTTTTTCGCCAATTTTTCAAAGGCACTTTTTCACAAAAATCAGAAAATCCACTCATTAATTATCAGCCTGCTGCGCACAGTCATGCGCGATGCTCCGCTTAAAGTGCAGGTAAACAGCGTCAGCTCACAGTCCCGGCTGTCTTAGCATGCACACGTCGTTTTTTTCCTGCTCATAAAGATATGCGGCGATACAGTTTTACTACTTCTTCATAATTTTCGCCGTGCAGGAAATAGTAATCTATCTGTTTTTCGCCCTCCGTGTACAGATAAGGTCCGTACATGGGAATTGCGCAGCAGAGCACGGTTCCCCTCGCCGCCACACCGATGCCGTATCCCTGTGAGGAGTATAGAAGCGGCATCCGCAGCTTTCTGCCGCCAAAGCTGATGTATCTCGCCATCTGGGTCATGCGCTCCGTCTGATCTGCCAGCACGCCTTTCGCCGCAAGCTTTTCGTTTTTCTGCCAGTCAAAATACATCCAGTTCCGGCAGCCAACTGTATCCATCTGCCGCGGAAGCTGCGCCTTTTCCGCCAGGAGCAGACTGCCCTTCCGGTCGAAAAACTGCAGAGCGCCCGTCTTTTTTTCAACACGCACGACAATTTTTCCCGTCGCGATCTCGACCAGACTTCTGCCTTCCTTCGCTGTCCATACCGCCGGTTTTTCCGGTCTGTAATTCCACCGTCCCGGCTCAAATTCCGGCGACTGTCCACGCAAAAACTGTATGCGCAGCATCGCGTCCTCCAGGACCGTCAGACGCAGGATCCCGTAGCTGCTGATCAGATCAATATGTTGCTTTGTCTTTCGGACCATGCGCACAGCACAGTCAATACGGCTGTGTCCCTGCGGGCGGAGAATGCTGTTATCCGGAATGTCTCCAAAGCGGTACGGAGACATGTTGATCTCCTCCAGATCGCTCTCCTCCATACCGGTGTCCTTACCGCCCGGCACCTTTCTGATGACGCTGCCCTTACCGCCCGGCACCTTTCTGATGACGCTGCCTTTACCGCCCGACACCTTTCTGATGACGCTGCCCGGCTTTTCCGTACCGGCAGTGCCTTGTATTTTCATGTCAGTAATGCCCTGTTTTTTTGTGCCGATGCTGCACCGTTTTTTCATGCCAGTGATGCTTTGGTTTTCTGTGTCGTTACCCCACATCTTCCTGTCCGCACCACCCCACGCCTTCCTGTCCGCGCCACTCCATGCCTTCCTGTCCGCGCCCGCGTCACTTTCGTCCGGATTGCTCTCGCCCGCGTCGCTCTGCCGCGGTTTCTCAGCCTTAATCGCCTTCGGTCCGATATAGCCGCGCATTGCGCGCTCTTTGTCCCCCTGCTTCGCGTCCAGAAGCATCTGCTCCTGTGCCGTAATTTCCGCATCCGCAAAGCGCCGCCTTTCCTTCGGCGCTTCATTTTCCAGGGAACACATTCGTTTTTCCTCAGATACCGGCTTCCCGATCAGATCCGTCAAATCTCCTATGTGCAGAACCGCCATCTCATGAAGCGCACGGGTTGCCGCGACATACAAAAGCTTCACATAAGAATCCTCCGCCGGATAATGCTCAGCGGACGGGTGGTACAGCAAAACCGCGTCAAATTCCAGTCCCTTCGTGTATTCCACCGGAAGCACCATCACACCGCTTCCAAACTCCGCCGTCTCCGGATTACAGTCTGCAAGCGGAAGCTTTTTGCCCAGCATATCACTTACTGCTGCGCTCTCGCCCTCATCACGACAGATGACCGCAATCGTCTCATGCCCCGCCTGCAGCCATTCTGCGATGATATCCGCCGCCTTTTGTATCATATTGTTTTCATCTGCACACTTTTCCACACACACCGGATTTCCATGTCGTCTGATGGGGTCAACCGGGTAAATCGGGAAGCTGCCATGACGCAGAATCTCCGTGGCAAAATCCGAGATTTCTACGGTATTACGATAACTCTTTTTCAGCAATCCAAAGCTATCGAAGGTACCTGTTAATATGAGATCCTGCAAATCCCTCCAGTCATTCAGTCCATATCCAAAATAAATATTTTGTGAGACATCGCCCATAATCGTATAGGTACATCCCCGCAGGCAGTATGCCAGCGCGCCGTATGCCATCATGCCGAAATCCTGCGCCTCGTCAATGATGATGTGACTTGCCTCACGGATCCCATCTGTCTCTTTCATGCGTTTATACAAATAAGCGAGCGCTGCAAGGTCATATACATCAAATTGATTTGTTACATTCGGAACAGCCTTTCCCTTCTCCCGCTGCGTTTGCAGAAATTCCTGATAGACCTCAAAAATCGATCTCTTCCAGATATCCTTTCCGAAATACCAGCGGTATTTTCTTTTCAGCTCCCTTTTCTCCGCTGCGGTATAAGAGACATATTTCCCAGTCAATTCGTTTTCCAGCTTTGCCAGAAGCATCTCATTCAACATATTAATTTTGCCCTGCACGGAAACCTGCGGGTTTTGCGCCAGATACGCTTCAATTGCAGAGGCATCCAGCAAAAGCACGCCTGTGCCGTCACTTGCCATGCTGTCCTTCTCCGGCTGTGCTGCCGAATCCTCGTTTTCCAACCATACATCTTTTATCGGGATCACACGTCTCTCATACTCCCGGCAGAAATCCTCCAGGTCGTGAAACCATGCATAACTTCCCTTAACGCAGGCATTCTGATCCTTTTTATCAATCGCACAGATCTGGTGGACCTTCGGATTCCAGTCCTCGTAAAGCAGACGGACGAAAAGCTGCTCCATTGTCATCTGGGCCACGCCGTACACATCCAGATCCGGCAGGACACTGGTAATGTAATTCAGCAAAATCCGGTTGCTTCCAATGATATAGAAATCCTCCGGCCGAAAATCCTCTTCATAATTATACAATATGTAAGAGATGCGATGCATCGCCACCGTTGTTTTCCCGGAACCGGCAACACCCTGCACGATCAGATTTGTTTTGGGAGATTTGCGGATAATCGCATTCTGTTCCTTCTGTATCGTCGCAATAATCTCGCCCAGCACCGCTTTTTTGCTTTTTGCAAGGTACTTTGTCAACAGCTCGTCATTGGCAACTACGTCCGAATCAAAGAAATCCTTCAGCCTGTCATCAACAATCTCATACGTGCGCTTGCGCTGCAGGTCAATCTCATAAGTTCCTTCATTTTTCACCACATACCTGCATGGACCAAGCGCATTTTCATAATAGACTGACGCCACCGGAGCGCGCCAGTCTATGACCACCGGCTCCACACCGTTTTTCGAAATGCCAACCCGTCCCACGTAATAAGATTCCGCCTGTGAAACATGCGGATCACGAAAGTCAATCCGTCCGAAATACGGCTTTTTTCGCGCTTTCTGACACCGCAGCAGATCACGCCGGTTCTCCCCAAGCTGTGACAGCGTGTTGTGCAAAAGTGAAAGCCCTTCCTTGTCTTTTGGACCATACGTCTCCATCAGATCATGCACTTCTTCCGACAACTCCCGGATGCGCCCTTCCGTACGCTCCAGATTTTCCTGCGCGATCATTAAAATCTCTGATAACTGTTTTTCCTCATCCTCCCGGCGAAGTCCCGGAACCGGACGAAATGTTTTTTTCTGGTCTGCTTTCTTCTGTTCCATCCATCTTCCTCTTCCATATTAGTGCTCTCTCCATTGTACGCCTGTCAGAAAAAATGTCAATCAAAAAGCAACATTTCGAAATTTCACCAAAAAGCAGCATTCCGAAAACTCATTATAAGCAATATTCCGAAAGCTCCTTCACTGCGCTTTGGCGATTTCCTTTTTTAGCCGTCCAATGATCTTTTTTTCAAGACGTGATATATAAGATTGTGAGATGCCCAGCATATCCGCCACCTCCTTCTGTGTTTTTTCCTCACCGTCATTTTTTCCCAGTCCGAAGCGAAGCTGGATAATCATTCTCTCCCGGTCAGAAAGTTTATCTATCGCGCGCATCAGCAGCTTGTACTCCATCTCCGTTTCCATGTCGCGATAGATCACATCCTCGTCGGTCCCGAGAATGTCCGACAGAAGCAGTTCGTTTCCATCCCAGTCTACGTTCAGCGGCTCGTCAAAGGATACCTCCATCTTTGTCTTGCTTGTTCGCCTGAGATACATGAGGATTTCATTTTCAATGCAACGTGACGCATATGTTGCAAGTTTAATATTTTTTCCGGGATTAAACGTATTAATTGCTTTAATCAGTCCGATTGTCCCGATAGAAATCAGATCCTCCACACCCACCCCGGTATTATCAAATTTTTTCGCTATGTACACAACAAGTCTCAGATTGTGTTCTATCAAAAGTGATTTTGCCTCCCCCGGTTCCTTGCTTCCAAGCTGTTCAATCGCCTCCGCTTCTCTGCCCGGTTCCAGCGGAGAGGGCAGCACCTCGCTGCCCCCGATATAGTGAATATCGTTTGTGCGCTTCCAGAACATATCCGATACGCTCGGAATCATCCGAAACTGAAATTTATTTGGCATAGCCACCTTAATCATCATGTTATACATTCCTCCTGCTACTCTAAAATACGAGGGTGCAATATCATCTGATATTTTCCTCCGCTGCTGACTGCCCTTCTGCTGACAGCAACCAGCACTCTTTTGGTATTCCATGCACTCTCCCCATGCTTTATTTCCATACTGTCCAGCGTTATCGCAGGCAGTATCCCCCTGCCCTCCCCGACAGAATGATAAGGAATATAGCGAAACAAAGCATCCCCCTGCCCGCATAGTTCCATATCCAGAAAGCCGTCCAGTTCCTGTATTTCCGCTTCGCTTAAAAGCCTGCAGATCTCATTGTAATCTGTGATGTGAACCGGTCTGTCTGTAAGCGGATCCGTCAGTTGGTTGCCGCTGTCCAGCAGTCCCTTTAATAAAATCTTTTTTGTTCCTTTTTGAAGCGTGACATCGTACAGGTATTTTGTTTCAGCCTTTGCCCTTCGCCGGCAATTCCACAACAGCCTGGCGGTGCCATATCCCGCCGCTGCCGCCAGCCAGAACGGCAGCTTCAGATACGTCACAAAAATCTGCCAGATACTCCCCAGGAACAAAGACAGGATACCGTACACATAAACCGTCTGCTGCCAGCCTCTGCTTCCGCGTTTTTTTCCTGCAGCATACGCTGTAAGGAAACAAAATAAAATGCTGCATGCAGCAGATACGATTCTGCTTTTATGTATAGGAAGTACGACGATCAGACATGCTCCAACGGCTCCGATCCCGCTCGCCAGAAGCTTTCTTCTTACTGAAAAGGTTTCTTTTTGTATGATTCCGGTTAGCTGCAGAATCAAAAAATTCAGCATCAGATTTTCCAGAAAATAGACATCCAGATAAATCTCGTAGTACAACAAAAAGCCTCCCTTCACGTACCCCTAGTATACGTGAAGGGAGGCATATTATTTGTCAAAACAGCCACCCAAAACCGCAGATTTCCTCGACAAGATGTGACATCCAAATTATATGGTCCTGTAATCAAAGGCATCAACACCGGCGCCGTAGCGGTGTATCTTCTGCAGTATGCTGCGCAGATCCTCCACCGGAACCTGGCCCGGCGCGGAAGCCTGCCCCGCCATGCCGAAGGTAAGCGCAGAACCAAATGTCTCGCCAAGCAGACGGCTTACCACTCCAACTGCCCCCATGGACATCGTGACGACCGGAACCGAAAGCTTCCTGTGCGCTTCTTCTGTTGCTTCCAGCAATATAAGAACATCGGCGCTGCTTTGCGGCATCACAGCGATCTTCGCGATATCACCACCCAGCTCCTGCATACTTTTCAGACGTCTCACCAGCTCCTCTTTTGGCGGTGTTTTTTGAAAATCATGATTGGACAGGATCACTTTTTGCCCTGACGCATGGGCTGCTTCTATAAGCGAGACTGCCGTCTCCCTGTCAAAAAAGAGTTCCACATCAATCGCGTCTGCCATGCCGCTCTCCAAGACCACACGATACATCTGTGCGTACGCTTCAGGAGAAATTTCCTGCTCTCCGCCCTCCCGCTTCGTACGAAAAGTCACCAAAAGCGGCGTATCACCCAGATAGCCCCGCAGCTCCTTTAAAATATCCGGCAGGGTCTCTCTCATCTCTGTACCATTTCCCAGCCATCCCTTTTTTCCCGCACGCTCCGGGAAAACTTCTGTGCCCTCCCTGCCCGCCGCACGCTCCGGGATAACTGCTGTACCCTCCCTGCCCGCCGCACGCTCCGGGAATGCTTCCGGCTCCTCCAAAAAGTCAGCTCTCCACTCGATCATGTCCGGGCCCTGCTCCATTGCGTTGCGGACAGAATATACAATTTCCTGCCGTGTTCTGCCCATCACAGGCACGCAGATTTTGGGGATTCCCTCCCCCAGAATCAGATTGCGGATTTTTACAGTATTTGACATAGCAGACGAATCCTTTCTCTTCCCAATTACCTTCTGTGCATAAACAATATCAGAACTATCACACAAAATCTCCACCGTTTTCTGATCCGGCTCCCCGTGAAAAAACTTATCCAGCACCTTCTGAAATACTTCGCATTCCGGCTTTGCCAAGGCAAATAACGTCATAGAAGATTTCAGCTTCAGGTTATCCGGCCATCCCATCACTTCCTGTGCATCACTGGATTCTGTCTCCAGAAGCGCCTCCGATATTTCCACGAGATTTTGCCCCAGCATATCATCTTCCATATATGCTTTCGCCTCATCCATGTCTCTTATTGCATAATACCTGGCCATTTCGCTGTAACCCAGTCCCGCAATCTGCGGAAAAATAAACCACATCCAGTGGCTGGGTTTCTGTCCTGCTTTTATCTCCTGCAGGGCAGTCTGGTAATAATTCTGCTGTGCACTCCGAAATCGTTCTAAATTATAATCCATGCTCCGTTTCCTCTTTCCCGGTAAAATAACATCATTTTCTGCTTACCATTATTCTACCACAGGTCCGCCTCTTTTCCTACCATAAAAGAAAAAAGCCATTTCTAAACCAACAGTTTAGAAATTATTGAACTAATTATACCTGTGATACCTTCCATGTTCAGAAATTCGTGCTATGATATAGATACGAAGAAAATGGAGGAACACAAAAATGAAATTATCTCTTGCCGCAAATATCAGCAAATTACGAAAAGAACATTCCATGACACAGGAACAGCTGGCGGAGGCATTGGGCGTCACCTTTGCTTCTGTCTCAAAATGGGAGCGTGGCGTAGCGACACCGGAGTTAAATCTGATTGCGGAAATGGCGGATTTGTTTGAGGTATCCATTGATGCGCTGATAGGATATCAGTTCCGGAACAACGACAGACAAAATGTGATCGCAAGATTAAAGCAGTATCTCCACGACAGAAGCAGCGAAGATGTTTACGCAGATATTGAAAAATCGCTGCAGCGCTATCCGAATTGTTTTGAGATAGCCTATTACAGCGCGCGGATATATCGTGTAAGAGGTCTTTGTCAGAATAAACCCGAATACTCCAGAAGAGCACTTGCTCTGTATCAACGTGCGTGTATGATGATTGGACAGAATACCGACCCGGAGGTCAGCGAAATCTCTGTCCGCAATGAAATGGCAGATATTTACCTTACGCTTGGTGAATACGATAAATGTCTGGAAATATTGAAACAGTACAATCCCTGCCGCTTAAATCATCCGCTTATCGGGCAGACATTGGCATCCGCATGCGATGACCCGAAAGGAGCTTTGCCGTATTTATCAATGGCGCTGCTCGACTTAACCAGAACGCATATGTCAATCGTTACGGGATATCTCAATGTCTATTGTAAAACCGGGAATTATCAGGACGCACTGCTTCTTGTGGACTGGGCGCTTGCATTCTACCCCGGACTGCGGGTTCCCGGAAAACGAAGCTACATGGACAAAAGTGAAGCCATTCTCTGGGCAGTCCGGGCGGAGGTCCTATTGTCACTTAATAAAAAAGAGGATGCCATAAACAGTCTCCGTCAGGCAAAAACGATTGCGCTGCTGTTTGACGAAGCGCCCAGCTATGACGCATCAAACATTCGCTTTTTCTCCTGCGGGACACCTGCAACCGCTTTCGATGATTTAGGAGAAACTGCAATCATCGGGATTGACAATCTCATAGCAAAACATGAAAAAAACGAATTATCTGATTTATGGAGGAGGGTCAAAGATGAATCACAAACACAAATCTGCCAGTAAAAAATATATCGCCCAGTTTTACAAAAAGAATCATGCTTCCTTTTTGATTGCCCTGATTTCCTCACTGCTGACTGCCGCTCTCAACCTCTGGATTGCATGGATGCTGCAGCAGATGGTTGATTTTGTATCGGGTGTTTCCGGCGCTTTTGGGTTGCCTGTTTTAGTCTGGTACGTTGTCAGCGTGGTCGCAGCGATTCTTCTTCTGAAAGCAATGAGTTACTTTTCCCGGCCGCATTTTATGGAAAAGGCGATGAGACAATATAAAGATTATGCATTCCATAAGCTGACCCAGAAGAACATTTCCGCATTTTATGTTGAAAATACCGCGAATTACATATCTGCATTTTCCAATGATGCCGCGACCGTTGAGAATGGTTATTTGGATATGCAATTCAACATTTTGTCTAATATTATCATGCTGACCGGTGCATTACTGATGATGCTTATGTATCATCCGCTGATGACAGTTATCGCCTGCGCATTTTTCCTGCTGCCCATCGGCGTATCCTATATCACAGGGAACCGCATGGAAACAGTGGAAAGAAACATATCCGAGAAAAACAGTAAGTTAATTGCCACATTAAAAGACAGCCTGAGCGGTTTCTCTATAATCAAAAGCTTCAAGGCGGAAAATGCCATCTTTGATTTGTTTGCACATAACAACACCGCCGCAGAACAAGCCAAATGTAAGAAGCGGAAGCTGGTAACGGTCATCGGCTGTCTGGCAAGCGTGGCAGGGATTACCGCACAGCTCGGAACGTTTTTAGCCGGTGCCTGGCTCGCTTCATCCGGTCAGGATATCACACCGGGCATACTGATTGCTTTTATTAATCTGACAGCTTATGTGATTCAGCCAATCCAGGAATTGCCGGAACAGCTCGCATCGAGAAAAGCGGCAATCGCACTGATTGACAAACTCGCTGATTCTCTGGAAGGCAATGTACGTGATGAAGGTATGCACATTCCAAATCAGTTAAACACCGGGATTACGATGAAAAATGTTACGTTTGGTTATGATGCAGAATGTGATGTTCTGCACAATATCAGCACTGCCTTCGATGCCGGGAAAAAATACGCAATCGTGGGAACCTCCGGCAGCGGAAAATCTACGCTTCTGAATTTGCTTATGGCGAGTCACGGAAACTACTCCGGACAAATCTGCTATGACGGACAGGAAGTAAAGGACATCAGCAGTGAATCGCTGTATGACATCGTTTCGATGATTCAGCAGAATGTCTTTATTTTCAACGCCTCTATCCGCGATAATATCACGATGTTCCATGAGTTTCCGGCGGCGGAGGTGGAGCGGGCAATCGAGCTTTCCGGCCTGTCAAAACTGATAAAGGAGCGTGGTGAGGACTATCTCTGCGGAGAGAATGGCAGCGGATTGTCCGGCGGCGAAAAACAGCGTATCTCCATTGCACGCAGCCTGCTCAAAAAGACAAAGGTGCTTCTTGTTGACGAGGCAACCGCAGCCCTGGACGCCGAAACCGCCTGTCAGGTATCAAGTGCGATTCTCGGACTGGAAGGTGTAACGGGCATCGTGGTTACGCACGCCCTTAATGAGACTCTGCTCAGACAATACGATGGCATTATTACGCTGAAAAATGGCTCGATTGTTGAATCGGGAACTTTCGATGAACTGATTGCAGAGAAAGGATATTTCTATTCGCTGTTTACGATTTCCCAGTGATGCTCCGTCCATGAGCCATCCTGGTCAGCCTGGTCAGTACCTTGGTTAGTATCCTGGTCACTACTGCTAACCAGGCTCTTAAACATAACCATAATATCCTCTCGTTAATTGTATGATGCCGGGGACAAAAGTCCCCGGCTATGACGCCTGCGGATTGCAGCACGCAGATAGTTTCTTCATGGTCTCTTTTTTTGCTTACAGCAGCTCCTTTACCGCCAGCGCGTCCGCACATGCCTGGCAGTCGCAGTAAAGCGCACCCTTTGCTTTGATGTCCTGGGCGTGCGCAAGAACAGCTCCGGTCTTTTCTCCGAATACCTTTGCGCCCATATCGGAACCGGCAAAGGCAATCAGACCATCAATGGGCGTAACATCCGCATCAATCTCCGCAATAAGCGCTTCCTTTGCCGCGGCTTCTTTTTCGGTTCCCACAGCGTCCAGATACGCCTGTCCCGCAGCCTTCAGCTCTGCGCAGCAGGAAGGCGCGCTGATCATATCCTGTATCTTTTTGATTACTTCACTCATTTTGGTACCTCCTTCTGAAATAAAATGATATCTACAGCCGTTTTTATCATACCACAATTTATATAAAATGGAAAGATTTTCTCCTGCTGTTTTCGCCTTAGATCTGGACTTCGGTTACTGTTCACGCCAGCCTCAAACACTTGCTGTTTGAGGCGTAAGAAGTGATTCAAGTGTGAGCAAATCCCATTCGCGAAGCGAATTTTAAATGGATTTGCG